>Ga0256406_1001867_pt1 | contig 32152 bp, 51 predicted proteins | sample RumenRJG_03DNA_FD_185986 | JGI IMG/M metagenome (GOLD analysis project Ga0256406, IMG submission 185986) | Bovine rumen microbial communities from Lethbridge, Alberta, Canada - RJG_03 | ecosystem: Host-associated > Mammals > Digestive system > Stomach > Rumen | place: Canada: Alberta | collected... | reverse complement strand
GGTGGATTCCGCCATCAATATGCTGTTAAGACTGCTCTTCAGCAGCTCACGGAATGCCTGATCGTGATCTTTTGAAAGAAGTTGTAGAATTTCTTCCTGATTCAATGTAATATTGAGTTGAGCCATTGGTTTTCCTTTCGGTACTATGTTGAATGTCGCGATTCTCATTATACCTGAGGGCTGAGCCATTGGCTCTTTTGAATTATTGAATTTACACCATTATACGGACTCTATCACCGCCTCCAGATACAAACCCTTTAGCACCTCAATAAATTCATTCACTCCGTCTCTCGCATCATTCTTATGTGTGCATAAAACACAGGAAAAACTTTCTCTGCAGTCGAACGGTGTCCAAGCAAACTGCCCACTATGATCATTAAGGAATCCCGGTGCCAGGCATACACCTCTTCCAGCAGCCACATTCGTAAGCGTTGTGTCGTGGTCCGCACTGTTAAAAAAATTGATCTTCCCCGAAGCTATCAGCCTGTGCTGCACTGCTTTCAATGCCGGCGGTGATCCTCCACCCACCATCAGCGTCCGCCCATACAAATCCCCTTCTGTAAGAAGATTCTTCGAAGCTAGTTCATCCTCTTTTCGGGAGATCAAATAGATATGGCTTTCAAACAGATCATGTACATCAATCCCCGGTATCTGCTTTGTCTGCTCCTTCAGGGCAAACAGGATATCTGTTTCATTCCTTAAAAAACCTTCCACACCATTCTCATATTCAAACTTTGGTGTTATCTGAATATCCGGATGTCTGTCTGAAAAGATCCTCATGGCTTCAGGAAGAAAGTACACGGCCTGTCTCACCATCATGCTGATCGTAATAATATCCTTATACTTTGCGCTGAAGTTCTGCCCCTGCTCGATAGCCCGTTTCATCTCTTCCCTCATATTGGCAAGGTATGTGACAAACTGAGAGCCCGCCGGAGTAAGCGCAGCGCCTTTCCCACTTCTCTCAAATATCGCAAATCCAACTTCATCTTCCAGAAGCTTGATCTGATAAGTCAGTGTAGGCTGGCTTATAAACATATTCTCTGCGGCTCTGCTGAAATTCAATGTGTGTGCCAGCTCTATGCAGTAATCAATCTGCTTTGTATTCATATGTTTTCGCCTCACTATTTAATTATTAAATCAATTATAGCACTTTTCGATTGGATTTCTAAAGTGCCATGTGCAACAATATACACAGAAAGAACAAACGTACAAGACCACATAATGGAATGGAGGACATACAAATGGCAAAAACATTAATTGCATTCTTTTCAAGAGCAGATGAAAACTACTTCGGCGGTGCAATGAGATATGTGCAGGTCGGCAACACGGAAATCGTTGTAAACGGGATGAAGGAGCAGATTTCCGCGGATACCTTTAAGATCGAAATGAAAGACCCCTACTCCCCAGTTTACTTGACATGCATCGAGGAAGCAAAAAAGGATCTCAGGACAAACGCAAGACCGGAACTTACAAACTACCTGGACAGCATTGACGAGTATGACACCGTGATCCTGGCTTATCCGAATTACTGGGGAACCATGCCGATGGCTGTCTACACTTTCCTTGACCGCTATGACTTCACGGGTAAGACGATTCTTCCTCTCTGCACCAACGAAGGCAGTGGCATGGGATCATCTGAAGGTAATATCAAAAAACTGGCTCCGGGGGCAAATGTCAAAAGAGGATTATCCATCACCGGCAGCAATGCGGCAAATGCAGGTGGCTCTGTAAAAAAGTGGCTTGAAGATAACGGATTGGTATAAGGAGGCAATGAGAATGGAATATGTAACACTTAACAACGGAGTAAAATGCCCTGTAGTAGGCATCGGAACATTTATGCTGACACCTGCAGATGCAGAAAACAGCGTAAGAGAAGCTTTGAAAATGGGATACTCACTGGTAGATACCGCCAACGCTTATGTAAATGAAAAGGCCTGCGGTCGCGGCATCAAAAACAGCGGGGTGAAGCGCGAGGATGTGTTCATCTCAACCAAACTCTGACCAAGTGAATATGAAAACGACAACGCTGTTGACGAAACACTCGAAAGGATTGGGGTAGATTATGTAGATCTTCTTTATATCCATCAGCCTGCCGGCAACTGGCTTGCCGGATATCGCCAGCTGGAAAAGGCATATAAAGAAGGAAAAGCCAAATCTATCGGCATCTCTAATTTTGAAGGAAAATATATCGAAGGACTGCAGACCAAATGGGAAATCGTGCCTCAGTTCATCCAGGTTGAAGCGCATCCTTACTTTACTCAGAAAGAACTTCGCCATGTACTCGACAAATATGATATCAAGCTTATGAGCTGGTATCCGCTTGGTCATGGTGACAAATTCCTGATCAATGAGCCTCTCTTTGCAGAGCTTGGTCGGAAATACGGCAAGTCCAGTGCACAGGTCATTCTCCGCTGGCACACCCAGATGGGATTCGTAGTGATCCCAGGAAGCAAAAATGTGGATCACATCAAGGAAAATCTGGATATACTGGATTTCACTCTCACGAAGGAAGAAATGGCAGAAATCGCCAAACTGGATAAAAACCAGAGATATTATCATCGTACCGATGAGCAGCTCGTTCAGTTTGCCGGATGGAGACCTTCCTTCGAACAAAAATAAAAACAGTGTATTTATCTTGATTCTTCTGACAATAATCCTATAGTCTCCCACCCTCCAAAAGTAGTTATTCAGCCTCGCCCTCGCAATTTCCAGTGGTCAGAAACTCTTTCTCATCAGAGAATTTGTCAATCAGATAATAGCCTGTTGAATAATGATTTCTTCAGAGAATGGAATATTATCCTTTCACAAAATGTATTTTTTGATATAAAAATGGAGCTCTTGTTTTCACACAAAAAGCTCCACTTATGTTTATTTATTTGAATTTATAATTCCTTCGATATCTCGACCACCGTAGAATATTCGTGCTACTGTAACTGTCCTTTCTTTATCATCGACAAGATAATACACAATAAAGTTGTCTATCGGAAGCTGATGCATTTTCATCGAATGCCAAGGCTCCCATTCAACTAACGTATAACGAGCTGGCATGAAATCCAATGAACGAACTTCCTTTCGTATGCGCCCCAGCTGAGCTGTGGCTGTCTCCGGAACAAGAAGTTCATTCGCAATATACGAATAGATTTCTCGTAAATCACCAAGTGCATCTACAGAATAGCCGACATTATAGCTATCCGTCATATGCCAAACTCCTTTGTAAGTACCGCGTCGACTTCATCTGCAGAATATACCTTTCCTGCTTTGATGGAATCAACACCCTTCTGGAGTTCTGCATCAAGTTCTTCTCTGGTCATTGCACCAACAGCTAATGGCTTAGAAGAAGGAAGTTTCAATTCAAACGGCATACCTTTTTTCAATACGATCTGACTATAAAGCATCTGAATTGCACTGGATGGAGAAATGCCAAGCTGAGAAAGAATGCTCTCAGCATTATCCTTGAGATTCGTATCTATTCTTGCATAAACAGCGGTTGTATTTGCCATAGTATCGCCTCCTTTTTCTTTATTATATTTGCTTTTGCTTGCAATTGCAAGCAGGAGTGCAAATTATTTTGTGTATCTTCTCCTATGATTAATATTTTCCCTAAATCATCTTAGAGTGTTTCAAAGCTTCTTCGATAGCCTTAACCTTTTCCTCCGGACATCCCGGTTGTCTACTGTTCTCTAATTTTGGCTTATTATAGACGAGCTGGAGCTGTGTGAAGATGCAATTCATCATTGCCATTACATCATCATCATTTTTTAGACCGGCTTTTTCTGCCTCTCCGGCAAATGCTCTCTGTGCTTCACGCAGTTTATCCATAGATGAATTCATCATATAAATTCTTCCGGAATCCTCCATAAATAAAACCTTGTCAACATTCTTAATTCCAAGCTTTTTACGAATTTCAATAGGTATCGTTACCTGTCCTTTTGATGTTACTCTTCCCATGATACAGATGCAACTCTCTATCGTATCCTTCAGGCAGTCAGCCGGTTCCTTTTCCAGTCCACGATATCCCAACTCAATATGTGAAACCGTGTTGTAAACAGAAGAAAACGTCTGATAGTCATCCATTTCCTGAATCAAACCGTTCCAGGATAGAAGGATCTGCTCCCTTAACTCAACGATATGTTCTTTTGTGTAATTCTCACGTAATAGCATTCTCTGTCGTGCTCCCTTCGAATATTATCACGCATATCGGCAATTTTTTATTTTTTTTGCCGATGTGCGTTGATATCTTTTCATAACAATAAAAACAGCAGCCGGATCCTCTCCGACTGCCTCATGTAGATTGTTGCACTGGCCAGGTACTTTCCATCTCCAGGGGTGGGTCAGTTTTAAACGTTAAACATTGGTCAGTTTTAATTAGTGTCTGCTGATCAAGTCGCAAACACTAAATAGCTTATTTACAACCTGTACCGTCGATATTACAGGCAACGGGCGTATTGTATCCATCATTGAGGATCCCGCCCTTTTCCTTAATGATATTCAGATTTTCCTCTAAATCATTGAGGGTAATTGCACTTCCTTTTAAGTCATAATATTTCCCATTTATTTCAAGAAACAGCGTCGGGAAGGATGTGACTCCTATTTTTCTTGCCTCATAAAAGTCCGGATGGTACTTGCCCTCTTCAGAAATACGGATGAACTCCTCTGCGATCTTGTCTGCAGGAAGGTCATAGGATTTTGCAATTGATTTGATCGTCTCCACGTCACAAACTTCTCATGCTGTCTCTTCGCATCCGAAGCCGTTCCTCGCCCTGTTCATTCAATCCCTGTTTAAGCATCGCCAGTATCTTCTCTTTGTCCTCCGGAAGATCTCCATATACCGGCATCATGTTGGAGACATTCGTTGCATCCAGCAGCGTGTAGATTTCAAGCGTATTCACAAAGGTATACAGTTCCTGTATCTTCTCTGTCTCTGTAGCTTCTACAAACTCACCCCTTCTCACTTCTTCCATAAGCGGCGTATCAGGGAAGATGGAGAGTCCGGAAGCCAGCACCCTGACTGGCGACAGATGATTCAAGGCTTCTGCCGTTTTAATGGCATGCCCCATACCATAGTCATGGCCTCCCAGCCCGTATAAGAAGATGACGGAATAATGCATTCCCGCCTCATCCAGCTTGGAGAGCTGCTCCACGATATCACTGGCATGATAGCCCTTGTTCATCTTATCGAGAACAGCATCATCACCCGACTCGATTCCGAATACGATCATGTCATATCCCATTTCTTTCAGTGATTTAAGCTGCTCCACAGACTTGTTCTTTACGCTGTCAACCCGGCCATATCCGCCGACGGAAACACCCCAGGGCAGGTATTCTTTGATCAAGTCCATGATTCTTTTGAGCCTGTCGTAGCTTAAGAGGAACGGATCTGCCCCCTGCAGAAAAATCCGCTTTACCTTCCATCCGGAATCCCGGATTTCCTGAAGATCCTCCCGTATCTCACTCTCCGGAGATACGGAAAAAGGTGCTTCCTTGTAAAAAGTGCAAAAGCGGCACTTGTTGTGCGAACAACCTGATGTTACCTGTAAAAAAACAGGAACCAGCCTCATAAGGCGGTCTGACAATTCCACATGAAAAATGCATACGATTTCCTCCTTGTTTCTATATATCCTTATATCTCGCTTTGTCGATATGTAATGGTTTAAATTAAACGGGATCTTCATCCCGTCTAGTCCATTCACAACTTAAATTTCGTGACCGAAGTAGTCTGCCAGCGCAGCAAGGGTCTCTTCATTCCGTCTGTAATATGTCCATTTTCCGTGCCTTTCGGAAAGAAGCAAACCTGCTTTTTGCAGCATATCAAGGTAATGCGATACGGTTGACTGTGATATCCCGGCTTTGTCGCGGATGCTTCCAACGCACACTCCACCCTTCAGATCCACCGCATCGTCAAAATGCCCTCCCTGCGGTGGAAAGTTTTTCTCCGGTTCCTTCAACCACTCAATAATGCTGAGCCTTGTTTCATTTGATAGTGCTTTAAATATTTCAATCTTATCCATACGTCTATTATATCTATCTTTCGCGATATGTCAATGCCTATATAAAAAAAACGGCTGATAGAAAAAAATATTTACTCTATCAACCGCCACAGACCATACAATGCCATCGCTGATGAGATTTTCCGGTCCGCGCCACTAACCCAATCAGTAGTGAGGAGCCTTATCCTTTTTTGCTTACAATAGTTTCTCTACATCCTTTGCCTTCAGCACTTTTCCTGCAGAAACAATTTTGTCATCAATCATAAGGGCAGGCATGCTCATCACCCCATATCCCATGATTTTTTCCATATCGGTGATGTACTCGATTTCAGCATGAATCCCCTTGTTTGCTACCGCCTCTTTTACTGACTTCAAAAGTGCCTCACAACTTTTGCGGCCACCGTATCAAGTCCGGCTGTAAGCAGCAGTTTTCCAATGATGGTGTTCAGCCACTTCATCCCAAGGATCTGATCCTGAGTGAAAGTCCACATTACGCAAAACTCCCTTTCGTTTTATTTGCTATCCGCACTAATAAGAGCATGACCGGCACCTCCGTCAGAACGCCTACAGTAGTAGCGAGCGCTGCAGGGCTTGTCGTACCAAATAGTGCAATCGCCACAGCTACCGCAAGTTCAAAGAAATTTGATGCGCCGATCATCCCGGCAGGAGCCGCAATATCGTGCGGTAATTTCAGCAGCTTACATGCTCCGTAAGCAATAAAGAAGATTAAAAATGTCTGAATGGTCAGCGGCACCGCGATTAGCACAATATGAAGCGGATTAGACAAAATCACCTCTGCCTGTGAACTGAAAATAATAACCAGCGTCAGCAGCAGGCCTACTGTTGTGGCATTGTCGAACTTGTGGACAAATGTGCTCTCAAAGTAATCCGCACCTCTTTGCTTCGTGACTGTTATCCGCGTGAGGATGCCGCCCACAAGCGGAATCACAACGAACAAAAAAATGCTGACGAACAGAGTACTATAGGGAACAGCCACATTGGAAACGCCTAAAAGAAATTTTACAATCGGAACAAAAGCCACCAGAATAATAAGGTCATTGGTGGCCACCTGCACAACCGTATAAGCAGGGTTCCCTTTTGTAAGTGTACTCCACACAAACACCATCGCTGTACATGGAGCAGCTCCTAAAAGCACAGCTCCGGCGAGGTATTCTGTTGCCAGTCCCGGTGATATGAAGGCTTTGAATATGACAAACAAAAACAGGTAAGCAATTCCATACATAGTGAAAGGCTTGATCAGCCAGTTCGTCACCCATGTGACCAGAAGTCCCTTTGGATTCTTTCCAATCTGTTTGATGCTCTGAAAATCCACTTTCATCATCATAGGGTAGATCATGACCCAGATGAGAACAGCGATAGGAATCGAAATACCGGAAATCTGAAATTTGCCGAGGGTGGCAGGAATGGCCGGGACAAAATGCCCAATCAGTACTCCCATGGCCATGCAGAGCAGTACCCATACCGAAAGATATCGCTGAAACGTATTGATTGCCTTGTTTTGATTGTTCATTACTTTGCCTCCATTAGTTTGATACATTGATATGTATCTATGTTTATGATCTTTATATAGGCAATCCCAAAGGACTGCCTATGTTAATGAAAGATATTGATTATTCCTTTTTCTTGCATCCGCAGGATACACTCTCGTCCGCTTCGCAGTCACATCTTGCGTAGGAACCGATCATGTCCCGGAACTCCCTGACCCCATCTGCGGAGATGGAGTAATGCATCCATTTTCCCTCTTTGTGGTAATCTACAAGTCCGCTGTCAGCAAGAATCTTCATGTGATGCGAAAGAGTCGGCTGTGTGATATTCAGTTCCCTCAGCAGATCACATCCGCACTTCTCCCCATGCTGGAGAGCAAGCATGATCGCAAGGCGGTTCTCATCCGTGAGCGCCTTTATTTTTTTAACGTCTTCTCTGAATCCCATGATTTTCACCTCCGAGAGATGTACATATTATATCGTTATATCGTATACATTCATAGTTGTCAATGTGTGAATGCAATATTGTTTAAAAAGCGTGATTTATCCTCTTTCAACAGGAACGTTGTGCCTTTGATATAGTTTCCAATCAGCAGCCTGCATGCATAGTTAAAAATGGTCAAAACATTCATCCATCGATCCAATTGAATAAAACGACAATTTTCGTTATTATAAATGACGGTTTATTGAGTCAACAACTGTCAATTGAATTGAAAACAGTTGAAATAGCCACACAAAGTGGCAGAATGGAGTTCTTTATGAAGACATTTCTCATCATCCTGGTCCTGGCACTTCTGGCAAGCTCCTTAGGTTTCTACCAGTATGTCTGGTTCATTTCCATAGGCTATGGCGCTGCCGTAGGACTGATTGGTCTCGGTCTGTATTTTCTCTTCCCGCAGGCTCTGACCATCGGGACGATCCTCCAATGTGCCCTCTTCATCATCTACGGCTGCCGGCTTTCCGGCTATCTCCTCTATCGCGATCGAAAAACCGCCTACAAGCGCCGCATGAAGGGCGAAGTAAAGACCAATGACGGCATTCCTTTCGGCGGAAAGCTCGGCATCTGGATCACTGCTGCCCTGCTCTATGTACTGCAGACCTCTCCCGTCACCTTCCGCCTGATGAATGGTCGCAAAACTGACGCCTTCACCATCATCGGCCTCCTCGTTTCCATCTCCGGTTTGCTTCTTGAAAGTACTGCGGACCTGCAGAAAAACAGGGCAAAGAAGAAGAATCCGCGCCGTTTTGTCGACACCGGCCTCTTCCGTCTGGTTCGCTGCCCCAACTATTTCGGCGAAATGATCTTCTGGACCGGGGTCTTCCTTTCCGGATTGAATGTATACCACACCCTACTTGAGTGGTTCCTCGCTATTCTGGGTTATGGCGGAATAATCTATGTCATGTTCGGCGGTGCCAGAAGACTGGAGATCCGTCAGGATAAAAATTACGGCGACGACAAAGAATATCAAGCCTACAAGGCTAAGACACCAATCATGATTCCTTTCCTTCCCCTCTATTCTGTGAAGAAATATAAGTGGCTTGTGGCATAGCGACGAAAAACAAGGAAACAAGAGGTGGAAATACCATGTCCCCAGAAATAAAACATTCAAAAAAAACACGGTTCCCTTCTTACCATCCTCTGCCGGAGGGGTTCACCCTTGCCATGGCGATCATGGACTGCCTGCCTGTCCTTTTTTTCAGCCTGGCATCCGGCATTCTGGCCTATCGTTTCCACAGTATCCCCTTTCGTTTTGGCATACTGCTTGTTATTCTGGCAGGATCCATGAAGGCCGGTTGGAAATTCGTCATTGCACTCGGCCATAAGGATCTTCCTTTCCTGAACCGGCAGATGCGTTATCTCATGCCGATCGGTTTCCTTCTTATGCTTCTGGCTCTGATCATCGACAGGGACCGCTGGTCCATTGCCGCTGTCCTCCAGCATGTGACCCGGATGCCATCCCTTTTATTTTTTCTACTCGCTATCCTTGGCATATTCTGTCTGATCTGGTTAGGCAAACACCAGAATAACAGAAGTGCAAAAGTGAACTGGAAAGAACAGGCCGTAAACTCCTTTTCCCAGGCCTGCTTTCTTATTGCCATCTGGCTCTGATATTTTGCATCACAGCTTGTCATATGACAAGCACCATCATAAAAACCGCCGCCCCGAACGAAAAATTGGGGCGGCGTTTTTGTCAAGCAAGACTTCTCAGATATTCCTCTACATTCTGATACCGAATGCCGTCTATCACTTGGTTTCCCCCGCGATAGAGGACGAACTTTCCAGTGATTGGGCCGTAGCGGTGCTCGGTCTGGGCGCATTTTTGCTCGTCGATCAGGTGGCGGTACTGCTGCTGGACAGCTTCTTCGCTGTGCTTGATCTCGAAAATCTGGCAGGAGCCTGCCTCCGGGTCAAACACCACCATGTCAAATTCGCCCACAGGGAATTGCAGGACAAACACATGCTTCTTTGGATTTGCCAACTTGGTTTCCAGCAGGACGATATCCTCCAGCATCCGCCCTTTGATCTCAGTCAGGATGCGCTGCTGCACGGCGGTGCGCTCCGCAAGAGACAGGGCGCTGAACGTTTCATCCAGCAGCAGGCTACGGATCAGTGCATCCGCCTGCGCATAGCGGAGTCCCGGCTGTGCGATCACCGTGCGGCTGGACTTCGTGCTGACATCCGGCAGGTGCAACACATCGATCTCCCGCGTTAAGTCCAGCAAGTCCAGATACTCCTTGATCTCCGCCGCGTGAACATCGTCCAGTGCCACGGTCTGTTCTGCCCTGTTGCGAATTTCCAGCAGCTTTCGCAGACTGTCGGTGACAAACGCAAGGTCGATGCGGTCGAGGATGTCCGTAGGATTCTTCCGATCCCGGCGCAGATTGCTGGCAGAAATACCGAGGTCGTGGGACTTCCAATCCTGCGACAGCACCTCCAGCGTGAAGCGGTGGTTGATGTCCTCCACCACCCGGTTGATGGCGCTGGTCAGCTCGCCCTTCTCATATAAATCCCGCAGATGGCGGAAGTGTCCCTCATACTGATAGCAGCGCAGGGAGTGCTGGATGTTACGGGCAATGGCGGTGTCCACGTATTCGTCGGCGCTTTCCTTGCTGGCAAAGGTAGAGGTCTCGTTGTAGTGAATGCCGCCGAGGCTCATGGTGCCGCCGTAGCGGATATACTCGTCGATACCGTGAACGCCGAGGACGTATTCAAACTCGCGGTAAGGGATGAATGTGGTGTGCAACAGGATGCAGCGGTCATAAAGCTGCTCGTCCTCTGTAAAGAGGAAGCCCAGCGAGTCCGTACCGGAGAGCACAATCTTCATACCACAGGCCGCAAACACGTCAGAAAACAGCGCTGCACCCTCGATGAAATCCTCCATCAGCGTCACTTCGTCGAGGAACACATAGCGAAAGCCCTGCGCTTCCAATGCCTTGAGGTCGCGGTTCACGTCTGCCAGCGTGTCTTTTGCAACGATCTGAATGAACGCTGCCTTGGCAAGCTCCGTGTCGCTCATCTCCGCAAAAATCTGGCGGATCATAGTGGTTTTCCCCGTCCGGCGCAGGCCGTAGAGGATGAATACCTTGTCCTGCGGCTCGCCGTAGACAAAGTCGTGCAGCTGCCGAAAGCACTCGCGCCTGCGATAGCCGCGAACAGATGCCGCAAAGGAACGCAGCGCCTCTCCTGTGCGGACATTGGTAGTAAACGCAGAAGTGTTCACAGATTTCACCTTGGGCAGCTGCTTTTTCAGCGCTTTCAGCTCCTGTTCCAGCGCCTTCCGACGATCGATCTGAGCACGAAAATTCTCTAATTCGTCAGCAGGAATATACTTCTCCCGCCGCTTTTTATTTTCCGTCCAACGGTGGTAAAAATACTCCTTGCCGTTGACAGTCTTCTTCGTAACAGATCCAGCAGGCAAAGCAGAAATCTGCTGTTCCAGCTCCGCTGCGCGGGTTTGCATCTCAGATAAGTCCATAGCGCACCTCCTGTGGGATACTATTCTATGCAGAATTATGCCCTATTATACCCTCGAAATCAAGGGTATAATAGGGTATAACATGTTAATAGCTGTCAGTCCTCTTAAATCCCTGTTATTTTTTTATTTTCGCAAACACATCACCAATATCCCCATCGATGCAGATGCTGCTGTTTGCAATTTCGTCCGGACAAAATGCCTCGCCATAATTGATACAAGCATACACTGATTTTTCATTTGCCAGTGTCATTTGCCAGAAGGGATACTTCACAATGACAGGTGTATTGGCTCCCACGCCAAGCTCCAGATAAAGCACATGAAGGCTCTCAGTCTTAAGCAGGAAGTCCGCATATGCCGCCGATGCCCTGTGCCAGCCTTCATCCTCGACAAAGGAATCGTCGCAGCGAAGGTTCATCGTCACGTCAGATCCGCCATCCGGACATTTTGGAATCAACTCAGTCGGAATACTCATTGATAATTTGCCGTTTTCAGGAACCTGAAAAACTCCGTTTGAATCTTTAATAAAGCCCTGTGCTTCCATTGCTTTCATTACCCATTCTTCATTATCATAGGTTTTCTGCATGAATGGATTGACGCTCTGGAAAAGTCCATAGTCTCCTTGGGTGTAGAACAGACGCTTTTTATCAAAGCCTGCCCTCTGGAACTGGTGATCTACATTCGTTGTAACAACAAAATAATCCTTATCTTTCACAAGTGAGAGCAGTTCATGATAGACAGGCTTCGGCGCATCAATATATCGGTTGTAGTAGATATGCCTTGCCCACCATGCCCAGCGTGTTTCTTCATCGGGGAAGGGATGGAACCCGCCGGAATACATATCCCGGATGCCATACTTCCTTGCAAAGTCAAAGAAGTACCTTTCAAATCGCTCTCCGCTATAGGTCAGTCCTGCAGAAGTGGAAAGTCCGGCACCCGCTCCGATCACTATAGCATCCGCTGTTTCGATCTCTTTCTTTAATCTGGCAATTCGTTCCTCCTTAGAGCCTGCTCCAAATGACATATTTCTGCTGAAATACCGCACCGCACTGAACCCCTTCTGAATGCTCTCCTGATAGCCGTTCGGCATTTCATCGTAAAAGTTTTTCATAGTATTTTTTGTCCTCATCTTTAAAAACATTGAAGATCACTCTTTCCATTCCACCCGGATGCTGTGAGAGCCAGCTGTCAACGGTGCTGACGGCGATCTCCGCCGCCCGCTTGTTCGGGAAATGAAATACTCCCGTAGAAATACAGCAAAATGCCACGCTTTTCAAATTATTATCAAGACACATATCCAAGGTGTTAAGGTAGCAGTCCGCCAGATCCTTCTCAAGTTCCGGCGTCAGCTCATATTGCACAATCGGGCCTACGATATGAATTACCTTTTTCGCAGGAAGATTATAGGCGTCCGTCAGCATCGGAACAGCCGTCGGCTGCTCATAATCTCTGCCATATCTTTCCCGCAGCTGATTCATCTGCCTGCTGCACTCTGCTCGAAGCTGGACTCCGGCAAAGGTGTGAATGCAGTTGTCAATGCAGGTGTGCATTGGGACAAAGCAACCCAGCATCTGGGAATTGGCTGCGTTCACGATGGCATCCACGGCCAGACGGGTGATGTCGCCCTGCCAGATAGAAAGCCCGTCCCGTATCACAGGAATGTCTGAAAGCTCCACGACCCCGTTTTCACGGATGCGTTCTTTCAGGTAATCGTCCTGAACACGGAGGACAGATTCGTCCATCCTTCGCGGCATACGGATGTTCATAAGCGACCGAAGAATGCGTCGTTTTCCTTCGGTGTCTTTAGGCGTTTTCAAATCTATATATTGAACAGAATCTGTTTTAAATTTCTCTACGAGATAATCCAGCCGCTGATCCTGTGTCATTTTCTTCTTCATGCTGTCATAAAAGCCTTTGTCTTTTGCTGTCATTTTAACGTCTCCTTAGAAAAGGACTCCGAAGCTGTCTGCCCCGGAGTCCTGTTTTGTCAGGCTTCTTTTGCGAGGATATCCTGCAATCCCGTCCTTAAATCCGCTATGGTGTACTTTTTCATTTCATTTTCCATAGCGGTTTGGATATCTTTCAGCTTATCATCCAAAAGAGCATGGATGTTTCGTCCTACCGGACACTGCGGACTCGGATTCTCATGGAAATGAAACAGTCCTTCATCATTTACACAGTCAACCGCCTTATAAACATCGTAAAAAGTGATTTCATCCAGTCTTTTAACAAGCGTTATACCGCTTTTACCCTGACTGGTATCGATAATCCCCGCTTCCTTGAGATTGCCCATAACATTCCGGACAATGACAGGATTAGCGCCTACGCTGCCCGCTAGAAAATTGCTAGTCACCTTTTGGCTGTCTTTGAAATAATCGATAGCGGTAATGATATGTACAGCTATCGTAAATCTGCTTGTAATCTGCATTGCCTTTTCTCCACTCCGTTCCGGTCCGCACTGAACATGCATCCACTGGACGCATAGTGCCCTCCTGCTTGTAATATAACGCTTTACAAGAAGCCTGTCAATGCAGATATTACAAGCTGTCGTAAATTATTCTCTCACTACACTGATACGCTGCTGGATGTGGTTACCCTTTTCAATCTCATCTACCATAGCGATGGCATAATCCGCATAGCTGATAATGCTCTCGCCCTTGCTGTTCAGTGTAAGCTCCTCGCCAGCAAGGATATACCTTCCGCTGCGCTCACCGTCTGCCTGGAAGTTAACGGTGCCTGTCACCAAGATTCATATTCCTCACTTATTTCAAGTCATCTCTGATGAAATTTGTCCATACGTGTTCTTCCTTTTCAGGCATGCCATACTCAGCCTTGCCAAGCGCTATACTCTTCATCAAAAATGTCATGTTCCTGGCAAGAACTCGCATATTGTAGAGTCCCTCCTTATCATAGGCAGCCTCACCCTTCTCCATACCATGTATACTGTTCCAGTATTCACTAGAAGCCACCGGCATACCCGATATAGTAAAATACTTATTCAACTCATCAAACGTAGCAGATAGACCCCCTCGTCTCGCCACTACGACCGAAGCACCTACCTTCATAGTCTTTTCAAAGTGTGTACTGTAGAAAAGTCTGTCCAAGAATGCTATCAAGGTTGCATTTGCAGACGCATAATACACCGGGCTTGCTACCACAAGCCCATCAGCCGCCTCGAACTTCGGTGCAGCCTGATTGACCACGTAGCTGCTCATCGTCCGAATCTCCTTTCGTAATCCGCTTTGTATTTCCTTCTACCTTTGTTTTTCTTTATTATATGTCGTATAAGACATATCATCAATGAACCATACATCTTCATCTGCTGATTTGTTTTTTCTCTTCTTGACTGATAATTATGTTATAATTATAATACAATTATAGAAAGGTGGTGTATTAGTGGATTTTCAATGGGATAAAGTCAAAAATGAGATAAACATAAAGAAACATGGAGTATCATTCGAAGAAGCAAAGACCGTGTTTTATGATGAACAAGCATTGTTAGAATATGATGAGCTACATTCAGACAGCGAGGACAGATTTCGAATTTTGGGACGTAGTGATAAAGGCAATATTCTTCTTGTCGTGCATTGCATACGAGAAGAAAAGATAATCCGTATCATATCTTCCAGAAAGGCTACTGCAACTGAAAAAGCAGGCTATGAAAGGAGCATACAATGACAGAAAAAGATGAATTTTTAGAAAAAGAATTTGATTTTAGCAAGGCGGTTAAGAATCCGTATGCAAAGGCTCTAAAAAAACAGGTAACAATCAACCTTGATGAAAATGTCATTATTTATTTTAAAAGGAAGGCAGACCAAACAGGCATTCCTTATCAGACATTAATTAATCTTTACCTAAAAGATTGCGTTACAAACAACCGTAATCTTGAGCTGACCTGGAAATAAGTCCAAAACTACAAGCCTCTTATAATACTCAGATAATCCTGTCTTTGGTCTACAACTGCATATACGATAACCTGTTTCTTATTATCATCAACCTTATAAAACACAAGATCTTTATCCAAAATAAGAACCAGGTATCCTTGCCGCTTAAGTATATTATACTTTGGCTCCGTACCAATATATGGATTCTCTCTCAGATTCATAATAGCTTCTTCAAGATTATCCAATTTTTCCGATGCCACGTCCGCTCCAAAATTCTCTGCAACATGAAGAACGATTTTTCGAATTAAGGAATCTGCTGTGTCAGTTCTTATAACTTCGTACGTCAAGCCTGCCCCTCCTTAAGAAGACTTCTTAAGTCGTCAAATGTATCTTTCATAGGGGCAACTCTTCCATACTTAACATCTTCATCAGCTTCTGCGAGAATCTCCAAAAGTTCGATCCTTGCTTTCATTCTTTTATACTCTTCATATGCGAGAGTAACCGTATCTCCTCGCCCATTAACCGTAATAATAACAGCTTCATTATCCTCATGACACTGTTTGGAAATTTCATTATAGTGATTTCGTAAATCTGCAGATGGTCTGATTACCTCTTGCTGTGTAAACATAGTTATCACCTCCATTTTGTATAGACACATTATATCATCATTTGTCTATATGCACAATGTTCACAGATTGATTACCCAAGGAGCAAGTTCCAGCAATAAAAATCTCCCTTTACTGCTTGACAGTAAAGGGGGGGAAACATATCTTAGTGTTCGCTGTTATTGTAATACTCTTCTAATTCCTGTCTGCAGGATAAGAAGATCGGTGCGAGCACGGGATCGAAGTGAGTTCCGGTTTCCTGCTCGATGATAGAATACGCTTTCTCATAAGAATAAGCATCCTTATAACAACGTTTAGACACCAGGGCATCGAAGACATCTGCCAGGGCCATGATGCGGGCTTCGATTGGAATCTCCTTACCCTTCAGGCCATCGGGATAGCCTGTACCGTTGTACTTCTCGTGGTGATAATGTGCGACATTCTCAGCCACCTGCACGAAGTCTTCTTCCTGCAGATTGGTAAGAACCTTGCGGACAATCTCAGCACCCATGGCTGCGTGGCCCTTCATGATGTCATATTCTTCCGGAGTGTATCTTCCCTGTTTGCGAAGAATAGCATCATCGACACCGATCTTACCAAGGTCATGCATTGGTGCAGATCGAATCACAAGACTTAAGAAGTGCTTATCGAGGCCAATATTGGCTGTTAACAGTTTCTCAGAGAAGATGCGAACAACATCGGAAGTTCTCTTAATGTGACCGCCAGTACTCAGGTCTCTCGATTCTACCATCTGGGCCATACCCAGAATGGTCTGTTCCTGCATGCTACGGATATGCTCGGTCTGCTCTTCTACCTTCTGCGCCAGTTCCTCATTATATCGGTTCTGCAGATCCAAGGCTCTGTAATGCTCTGTCTCATCCCGAAGTTCAATCGTATAACCGATAAATCGATTGAGAAAGTTATTGATGGTATGGATGGAAGCATCGAAGATTCTGTCTCCGATGTGGAGTTCCTTTAGTTCCGAATGGACGTGGCCATCCTTATAGCCTGCTCTAGGTTTCTCATCGAATAATCTAACCTGGGAAACGATGGCCTCAAGTTCAGGGCTCACGTTCTCCATCTTCTGTCCGATCCCGTAATCCTTCAGTTCTGCGAAGATATTCCTGGCGAATTCATTGGAACCGCGATAATGATTCCAACGATCAAATGTGATAAAGCCAACCTTCTCGAGCTGTTCCGCAATAATATTGCGATTCTCGGTCACGGTGTACATATTTGTGTAATAAATGGGCACCAGAGAGCCGGTAATCAGAATCGTAAAGGAGATGGGCATGATGTCATAAGGGATGTGCAACATTCGCTCTACTACATATGACACAATCGTAAGTGTCGAACAGGTCATCATTGTTCTGATGTAGGGCTTATAGACCTTGGATTCGTGACGAAGTGTATAGACGAGCAGCACAAAACCACAGGCAAGATAAGTGTACATCGTGCCTGGATAAAGGACATGCAGGGGTCCATAGTCCTTCACAAGATAGGAATTGCCTCGCGCATCGGTGACGAGTTCTGCTCCCTTGTAGAAGAGGTCATTGTAGCCAATACCACATACGACGATAAAGATAAATCCCTGAAATGCCAGAGCCAGTGCCCTTAGCCACTTCGGTATCTTCACCGCGCAGGCCTCCGCGATAACGAAGAGAAAGGTGACCGGCAGGAAGCATCCCGCAAGGTAGGTTATCTTCAGTGCCAGCAAGGCTTCACTTAAAACCGTTGACCGGATCAAAGCGATAAAGCCTAGCGTTGCCAGAATGACAATCACAAAGGACGCGCTCTGGTAACGGCTTCGTCTGACATCGACCAGAATCAGCCATGCATAGGCAGCCACCAGATAGATAAGACATAGGATATATACTGTAATCATACTTGGCCTACTTCACCGGTACACAGTACTGATTGTTGATCTCTTCAACTTTCTTGACGTGTCTTCTGTACTTCTCCTCCATAATAACACCTCATTTCATTCCGATCCGAAGTGATCCCTTTCAACGCAGAGTCCGTTAAGACAATTGACATGATTAAAACGATGCATTGAATTGTTATAAGTATAACAAAAACCCGATAAAATATATACCTATTCTACGACTATTTCTCGTCACAAAAAAGGCTCCTCGCCACTGAACCTAATCAGTAGTGAGGAGCCTTAGCCTGTCTTATCAGCTGTCTGTTCTTCTCCTCAACCTGCCGCCTCATTTTTGACGAAATGGTAATTCTGTTTATCACTGCGTTTTTTTATCCGGCAATCCGGATCCGATTTCTCCGGCGAGCGCGAATCCTTCCCGGGCAGCGAGGACGGCGATGATTTCATTGATGACGGCGGCAGTGGCAATGGTACCCTTTACGAGTGCCGCAAGCTCTGGCCTGGGGTCAGCCAGTACGCCACATACAATCCCGGTAAATACCAGGGAGACTCCGGAGTGTGGCAAAAGGGTAAGGCCCAGGTATTTCTGAACTGTTTCTGGCATATGGGTTGCCTTTGCCCCAGCTCTTGCGCCAAAGTATTTTCCGAGACCTCGGGAGACAATATATACCACAGTGAAGAAGCCTGCTCCGAGGATCAGGTGAAAGTCAAGCGGAGCGCCGAGATCCACAATGGATGCCAGAAGGCTGATCCCCAGGATAGGATGAAACAATCCTGTAACTTCCTGAAGCTGCATAGGGGAGATCATGTTAGAGAATACGGCAGAATAGGAAACGCCCATCAGCATGTAGTTCAGGGTAATATTCGTGAAGATAAACCGGTTAAAGATAAGTCCGATACCGGCGGTTACCGTAATCCCGAAAATGAGAATAAGCAGCATTTTTGCCTTTCCGTTTTTTTACGTAAAAGCAGGCCTGCAGGAAGTCCTGTCAGGATACCAATTCCGATCGGCAGAAAAATCATCACCGGTATCATATACAGGGGTACTGCTCCGCCGGATACACGGCTTGCAATGAAAGAATTTACGGTGAAGAATACGGCGATTCCGACAATGTCGTCGAGAACAGCCATGGGGAGAAGGGTATCCGTTACGGGACCCCTGGTGTGAAATTCCTGAACAATGGACAGCGCGGGTGCCGGAGCAGTCGCGAGTGCGATGCCGCCGAAGGCAGGAGCCAGCCAGACGGGATTGTGTGTGGCATACAGAGAGATGGAAAAGGCGATGGTGACGACAAGAAAGGTTCCCAGAGATTGTGAAAGGGTAGTCAGGATCAGAGCCTTTCCATAGCTCTTGAGATGTGACAGGATCAGCTCGGTGCCTAGCATCAGTCCGAACGCACACTGCATCCACGTAATTGTGATCTTATACCATCCGGAAGATAGCGTCGAAGCAGACAGGATGCCGAGACCGTATGGTCCCAGAAACATTCCTGCAATCAGCCAGCCGAGAATCTCCGGCATTTTTATCTTTGCGATCAGCTTCCCCGAACCCCATGCCAGGAGCAGGGCAGCAATCCAGCGGAGGATTTGAAACAGATTGCTCATTTATATTTATTCCCTTTCAAGAATGCCATATAGGAAGATATCGACCATTCGGCGGCTCTCCTCCTCATGATGTTCGATGTCCGAATTTTTCTCTGTCTGACCCGCAATCCTTGCGTTGAGAAAGTCTTGAAGGCAGTGAAAAGATTGGAGGATTTCCTCCTCCGACAGATCACTGCGAAGTGCCTTCTGCTCAAGGAAATGATGAAGATAGAGATCGTTCAGATCATCATAGTTTTTACGAATCTTCTGAATTTCCGTTCGGAGACGTTCCAGCGGAAAAAGCATCACATAGCAGAAAATGCGGGCGTATGCCGGATAATGCTCAAAAAAAATCTGCCGGCTTCGAAAGTACAGGTCGGGAAGATCAGAGCCTGTCCCGCTGCCGATGTTTCTTTTCAGATCATCTGTCAGTGCCTCAAAGCATTCTTCCAGACAAGCCAGATAGAGACGATCCTTGGATTCAAAATAATGGTAAATGATTCCCTTGGAAACGCCTCCGTTCTGGCAGATAGTATTGATAGATGCAGCTTCCGGTCCGTGTTGAGCAAATTCTTCGATAGCGCTGTCCAGTATTTTCCGTCGTGTAATCTGGTTTTTTTCTTCCCGATTCATGATATTCCTCCGATCTATTTTTAGGCGAGAACTCCTTTTCACAAGTTGTGTTTATAATTCACTGCATTATTAAAATTGACCATGAGGTCGATTTATACAATACAATAAAACGACTACATGGTCAATAAGCAATTATGAAAAAGTAAATTCTAGTGTATAAGCAATTTTTTCTCAATTTCTGAGAGGTTCAGCTCATCAATGAATCACCCACACGCCTTTCTTTTGTGATCCTTTTCGCGTGATCACTCCTCTGTTCCGAAGCCCATCGAGTGTGTAGCGAATACTGCTCTTTGACAATCCGCACGCAGCCGCCATTTTATTCATCGTAATACTTGGATTTTCTCTGATGAGCTCAAGTAGTTTCTTTTCTCTATCATTAAGTTCCGTTTCCGGGTATGCTTCCGCACTTGTTCTGTCGTCTTTCTGACTAGTATTATCTGGTTCTGTGCTATTTTCTGTGTTAGCACAGAAGCCTGCATTATCAGCACAGAAATTTTCTGTGCTACAATTTGTTGGCATCATACTCGTGTTTTCGTCACATAGAAACCTCGTCCAAAATCCAGGTCACGGAAAGAATGACTTACATCAGGGTGATCGACGATCATATTGGAGCCATGATAAACAATCATACCGCCACCCCTCTGTTCTTCAGATACTCCGAAATATCATGCACAACATAATCCGTGCTCTGCGTATGCAGCACATCATAATTAGGAACGAGATACTCATCCAGACATCCGCTTTCCTTCATTGCCTTGTATACCTTTGATGGAATCGTATTCCATCGATCCGCACAGGCATGAATTATATAAACAACATATGCAAAAACATCTTTATCCATCTTTCACGCCTCCTCACTTGATCGGAGCCAGAATCCGGTACTTCTTTCCATTCCGGTCCGTCTGTACCTTCTCATAATTGACCTTTACTACGTCATCCAGATCAATAGCAATCCGTTCATTTGCCATATGCTCAAGACGCTCTTCGTAGTCAACCAGCTCTTCCAGTTGTTTCTTCAGATGCTCCTCCGTACTCTTCTTCCTTGCGTCCGAGATATGATCTAGCATCATAAATTTCCTGGTCAGTTTTTTCTGTTAGTCCTGCTGTCTCTTGTGTTAGTTTTTGTGTCAGTATCTGGTGTTTCTATGCTAGTATTTAAATCTTCTTTACTAGTATTTACGGCTTCTGCAGTAGCACAACCATTCTCAAAAAGTTCCGGTTCTGTATCCCTCAGCATCTGCGCCAGCACTTTATAATCCAAATACTGCACTCCATATTTGCCCTCATGAATCAGTCCGGCTATATTGCTGCGATAGTAGATATCCATTGCGTTTTCTAGTGAAATATCATTTGTTTCAGCAAGATATGAGATCAGGCGTTCTTCTAATCTTTCCTGATAGATTTTTTCGAGCGTACCACCATTCATAACTCTACCTCCGATGCTTTCGAAAACATCAGCGCCTGATCAATCGCCTTCTGCGTAATGAAGGCAATCTGATCATAGCCCGGATATACCCGGATTTCTTTTAATGCGCGCTCCTTATCCCAAATGCCTGAATGGTATAGGTCAACGACACGGAATACCTTATCATTTGCCACTTTACCAATGATGATGTCATACTGCCGATATTCCTGATTTCCATCACGACACTGGCATACAAAGTCAATCCATGAATCGAGATCATCTCCAAAGTTTCTGACGTGCAGTCCGTCTAATACAGATGACATTTCATATTCATTCAAAATTGGAATTGAATTTCTTGCAAATAGCGCCTTGCGCTTTGCCCATCGCTCGGCCTGTTCCATGATTGTCGTCACATAGAAACCTCGTCCAAAATCCAGGTCACGGAAAGAATGACTTACATCAGGGTGATCGACGATCATATTGGAGCCATGATAAACAATCATACCGCCACCCCTCTGTTCTTCAGATACTCCGAAATATCATGCACAACATAATCCGTGCTCTGCGTATGCAGCACATCATAATTAGGAACGAGATACTCATCCAGACATCCGCTTTCCTTCATTGCCTTGTATACCTTTGATGGAATCGTATTCCATCGATCCGCACAGGCATGAATTATATAAACAACATATGCAAAAACATCTTTATCCATCTTTCACGCCTCCTCACTTGATCGGAGCCATTAACAGTGCCTGTCACCAGATATGTTTGTATTTCAGAATGAGTTTATAATCTGCAAGTACTGTTTGCTTATACTCAACCTTGTCGGTATCATAACTGTAGCAACATAAAGTGTAACTTTCCTTATGGACATCCATTCCAACATAAACTATAGTATTCATATGTGGCCTCCCATTGTATACGGTAATCCCTGTTACCATTGACGTTAACAATCAATAGTCTACAGGTAAATCCACGTTTCTACAATCTGGAGGTCACTTCATATTGTCTCCTTATCTATGCTCTTATTATAACGACTTAACGGTGCCTGTCACCAAGATTTATGTGGGTTTTACGCCGTAATTTATAACATATCCTTTCCGTTCTTTTCCTGGATGTGGTTTGTGCAATACAATGTCCCCATAGCCGGGACAGACCAATCTTACACGTGAACCACTCGTCCTTCCCTTATTATCCAAAACACAGCCATACTATTCCTTTCCATCTAGAAGAATCAAATCTTATCGGGGTTTCTCAACCGACATATCTCAGATATGAGTCTGGAGCTAGAACTACATATATAAACAAACACCGCACGCTTTTGCGTGCGGCATCAGATACTTAATACACCTTTCTGATCTCACCAAGGATGCCATAATCCTTACGAAACTGGTCCAGGTCAGTCTGATCACGCAGTAGACAAACCTCCTGAAAACTGCCTGTTGACAGATTTCTGAAGCCTAGTGTCTGTTCCCCGGTGCAGATGCTCGCCCGAATCACAGGCTCCTCTACCTCTGGATCATAATGCTTCTTCGGCACGTCGTAACGAGTGCTCCCTAGGGAAAGCACTTCCATAATTGGCTTATCTTCCACCTTGATTTTCACTCAAAGAGCCCCCACTTATCCCCGACAGAAGGAATCAGATTCCGTCGTAAGGCAAGGCTTTCCCGCCAGAATCACATCACTACTTCTGTTCGAATTAGAAATTTCCGCCGTTCCATCCCCAGCTTCTGGTCGGGGAGTACTTCACATAGACGTGATCCGGGCGAATGGACAGTACCTGCTCGAAGATTCTGCAGATCTCGCCGGTCAACTTGTCGAAGGCTGCTGCGTCTTCATCTCCGAAGATCATGACTTCTACGAATGCCATGGGTTCTGACTTGTCCCCTCGGAAATATAGATGGTAACCATCCTCGAATCCAGTCATAAGCCAGTTCTCGCTCTTACCGGGGATTGTCGTAATCGCCTGACCGAGCAGAGTCTTCAACTCCACTTCCTCTTCTTCTGTAATCTTCTTACTAATCTTAGAATCGATAAAAGGCATATGCGTCCTCCTTTGCGTTCACGTTTAAATCAGATTCATTATACCACTACTTGTGACTAATTCCCTCCATCCTGTCTCTTACTATAATCTAGTCAGCATTGTCTGCCATCCCCTATATGCATTACGAACCAGCATCCCTCTCTGCCAGTTAGCGTCATACCTGTCGCAATCTTATCTGCCAGCCCGTGACATGCCCGTCTCAATCTAATTTACCAGTCCGTGACATGCCGTTTCAATCTAATTTGCCAGCCCGCGACATGCCCGTCTCAATCTAATTTGCCAGTCCGTGACATGCCGTTTCAATCTTATCTGCTTGCCTTATAGATGGCCAGCATATCGGCTTCCTCGAGAACCTTAGCAGAACCGCAATGTCCACCGACACCAGCTGCGCACTTCTTCGCCATCAGAGTCAGTTCTTCCTCTGTCGGCTCGATGCCGAGTTCTCTCAGATTGGTCGGCATCTTAATCTGGCGATAGAAGTCTTCCATAGCTTCGATTCCACGCAGTGCGATATCTTCGTCACTGCCCTGATCCTCAACTTCCATAACATTCAGCGCGAATCTCTTGAAACGAGGCAGGCAGTCCTTATAGACATATCTCGCCCAGCTTCCCCAGATGGCTGCAAGTCCGGCACCGTGTGCTACATCGAAGAGTCCACTGATCTCATGCTCTAACTTATGGCAGGACCAGTCACCACCGTTATTGCCACAACCTGTCAGACCGTTGTGGGACAGGCTTCCAGCCCACATTACTTCCGCTCTTGCACCATAATCCGCAGGATTCTCTGTCAGAATCACCGCTCTCGACTTCACGGTACGGAGAAGTCCCTCAGCCACAGCATCGGTAAGTTCCATATTTCCACCAGAGGTGAAGTAGCGCTCCATGGTGTGCATCATGATGTCGGTGCAGCCGCATGCGGTCTGATAATCCGGCAGAGTCATGGTAAGATCCGGGTTCATGATAGCGAACTTGGGACGGCAAAGATCGGAGTTATAGCCACGCTTCTCCATGCCCTCTTCCTTGGTGATAACGGAAGAATCACTCATCTCGCTGCCGGTTGCAGACAGAGTGAGGATGACGCCGATGGGGAGGCAGGCCTTCGCCTGACGCTTCTTAGAATAGAAGTCCCAGACATCGCCTTCGTTGGCAACGCCATAACCCATGGCCTTGGCAGAATCGATGGCACTTCCGCCGCCGACGGCGAGGATGAAGTCAACGCCTTCCTTCTTGCAGAGCTCGATGCCTTCGTAGACCAGGCTAAGACGGGGATTGGGAACCGCGCCGCCGAGGCTTACATAGGAGATTCCAGCCACATCCAGGGCATCCGTCACCTTCTTCATGAGGCCGGAACGGATCACGCTGCCACCGCCATAATGGATCAGAACCTTCTTACCACCGAATTCTTCAACTAATTCAGCAACTTTCACCTCGGTATCTTTGCCGAAGATCACCTTGGTCGGGGTGTAATATTTGAATCCAAACATATGAATCTCCTTACTTCTAAACTACTTCAGGTTACTTGTATTCTAGCCTGTCATGGCCTGGAATAACTCCATTGTCCTCACAAAATCGAAAAGCAAGGCAACAAACAGTGTCGCCTTGCTCCATCTGCAGGATTCTATTCGATATTATCAGATCCTTACAGAAGGATGCAGAGCACCAGGGTGATAATTGCAAGTCCACCCTGCATGAGGATGATCTTGGGGTTGCTGGTGATTCCGCCATAGATTGCAACCAGAATGATGTAAGCCATCAGAATCATGAGCGCTGTAACGTTGCCGAAAGCGAATACAGCCAGCAGAATCAGCACTGAGATCAGGCCATTGTAGATTCCCTGATTCTTGAAAAGGGTGTTCACGGACTTACGTTCAAGCTCTTCCTTTTCCATACCGAAAACCTGAGAAGTCTTCGCTGAAGTCGTTGCAAAGGTCTCGAGATACATGATGTAGAGGAATTCGAGAGCCACAAGTCAGGCAAAGATTTTGATAATAATAGACATATGCGTCCTCCATTTCTAGAAAACAGAATAGCATAAGCCTCTTGAAATACATAATGATATTTTTATAAACTATCGATTCTCCTGGAACTCACGTAGCCTGTCAGTATATTCGGCTGCACGCTTACGCATGACGATGCGATCGATTAATAGCGATACCAGATACATAGCGATGATGATTGCGAGAAATGTAAACCATTTCCATAAGTTGCCAATTCCCGTCCAGAGGCCCATCCAGTAGAAAATCAGTACTTCAATCGGCAAAAAACTCAGGTAGAAAATAGACAGTGAAAAGATAAATCCCTTCTTCTGCATAGTGCGGGACTGGAAGCAAAAAGAGAAGCAAGATGCAGCCCAGGAACTGAGAATTATCAGTTTTCCGAGGAATCCAAGACTTATGGACTGTCCTCCATGAAATGCAGCAAGAGCCATTACGCAGAGCACTAACCAGGAGAAAGTAAAAGCAAAAGCATCTCTTGTATGTATTAGAAAATTCTTCATTCCTTCCTCCTCTCAGATACCCAGCAATTTCTTCAGTTCTACAGCATAACGTCTGGAGATCAGAACCTTCTCTCCATTCGTAAGCTTCGCGAGAAGATTCCTCGTAAGTTCTGGTTTCAGGCTACTCACCTTACGTAAATTGATTATTGTAGACTTCGAACAGCGGAAGAAATCTCTTCGGTCCAGGATTTCCTCCAACTCATATAAGCGTAGATCCGTCTGTAGCACACGATCTTCTGTATATATGAAGGTCTTCTTATCCACAGATTCGATATAGAAGACGCTGTCCAATGGTACATTACTGATTACCTCGCCTTCTCTCGCCAGGAGCTTACTGTCATACCGCTTGACGTAACTCTCCAGGCCTCTAACATCTTCCGTTATCTCTCTACAATGGATCTCTGTATAGATGGAGTCGCTTGTCTGATCTGTATATATGTCTACTCTCAAGTCCGACCTTCTACCTCTCTAACCTCCCTTATCAGACGGATGCATAAGAGAAGCTGCATACATATGATAAAAAGGATAGCTATCTTGTTCCCGAAGTAGATGGTAAGGAGCAGGGCTCCGAGAGTATCTAATACGGAAACTACCATATACATCTTACTGTCATACACCCATCCATAGGGAAGCAGATGGGCTCCGAAAACCATAGCGTAGATCATAACCATTGCTTCCGGCTTCTCTGAAAAGGCCCACATCACGATGAATATATATAGCATCTGGTTCATCGTGCAAAGGAATCCGAGCTTACATATGGAATTCGTGGTCTTCGCGAAAATATTAATTCCAAGGAATCGTGAGAAGAGATATGCCAGTGGCATCAGATAACAGGAACATATGAAGGTATAGAGATTCAATCTCTCGACTCGTCCTGGCAGAAACTGTATCGCCAGAATCATCCCCCATAAGATCACCGACGCCATGATAAAAGGCAGGCCCTTCTTCTGGGATCTCTGTGCATCGAGCTTGAGGGCGGATAGAGTCTCTAATCCTTCCTTACCTTCACTGTTCCTTCTCACATCGAAATCAACTTGTCTTGTGTCCATATCAGCTACCTCCTGGTTCTAATATGGACACATCTTAAATCCTAAAATCACAGTAATCTAGTGCTATGTCACCAAGCGGTACATAGCACTGACTAAGCGGTACAAAATGATTGTCTTAGATCCATCTCCGAATTCTTCTCCGATTTCCATAATCTGATTTTGAATCGTACAAACCATTCTACCATGTTTGAATGGATCTTTTGTACAAATAAAACAAATCAGGGAATCCGGCAACATTTTGTATGAAGCGTTCTTATTAAGACTATCACTATCAATCATAGATTGATAATATCTTGATCTCTTTGGAAGATCTTTAAACCTCCCCGTCTGCATCTCAAAATCATATTTCTTGTTCTCGTCATCCTCGAAGTAAACATCAAATCTGACTCCTCTTCGATCGCGAACTACATCGATCACTTTCTGTTTCATCAGATCCCGAATTTCTCGTATCTTTCTCCCTGTCACTATTTCATCCAGTCACTTCGCGAATAACGGTGCCTGTCACCAAGATTTGTATGATTCTTCTTGACCTTCAAGTCATTTACAAAACTCCATATTTTAGACATACTCTTCACCTCCTAGCGCAATGCTAGCAGATACATGTAAAATCTATTCTCAACATTGGTAAAATGTACGTAAAAAAACTCGTGACCACCAAATACCGATAGTCACGAGTTTTTATTTAGAACATCTGAAAACGTTTTTAGGCTTCTTAATTCGCTTTAACCTTTCTTAGATTTCCTCTTCAAGTAAATTACCCACATGCTTTGTTTCAAAGAACATTTCTTTATCTATAACAACAATTATAATTGCCGCAATGGCAACAAAAATAGTTTGTATACATTTTGTTTCAGGAGTCATGTTTATCTTTTCCTGCATAATATTTATAAACAAATGAAAAATAATTGTTGCGAGCATACTTCTGTTATTCTTTACATATACCCATGTCTGAAGGAAATCAAGTGGTATCACGCTAAGAAGGAAGTTAATCACATACATGATTCCCATCTCTTTCAGTCCATACTGGTAGGTTCCAGGTACCCAGAATAATGGCAGATGCCACAAAGACCAGATACATCCAAAGATGATAGACTCCTTAAACCAGCTGTTGTATGCACCAACAGAGTCCTCACCATAACCTCTCCAACCTAACTCCTCTATGCAGGATGCCAACAGAATTGTAAGTAATGCAGACGTACCACCTATAGAAAATGAGAAGTCTTTTGTAAATGAAAACTGATTTATACTGCCGCCAAATAATACTGATGTACCGATTGAAGCCGTCACGATCACAGCAAATATCAGCACTGCAATTAATATATACTTAGGTCTTATTCTATAAAACCCAATCAGCTTCTTCTTAAAGTCATTAATGAGTGCTTTATTCTTAGACGTAAATACAGTTACTACGGCAACCACGGCAGGTGAAACCAAGCCAAGAAACATTCCAAGATAAAGCCCCGTCCCTTCATTAAGAAAAATAGCAAATAGCCACCAGAACCAAGTGCAGGCAAATGTAATCAAATAGAATCTGACCGGTCGATATATATACTTTTCCATGACTACACCTCAGCCTCTGCAATCACAAGCTCACTCTTTATACCATTGAACTCAATGTAATTGTCTGCTTCAGCATCTGAAAAGTCATCAACCTTTTTGCCCTGTCTCTCATAATAAATATGATTTGCTATTCCCTTTTTTGCGCTTCTAAATCTATAATCTGCAGGAAGTGTAAGTCTTGATGTTGCTGACAACTGATTAATCTCAATCGCACCCTCATGTGATAAAACACTGATCTGCATATCAAGATTTGAATCTATCTCAATTTCACTTTTATTTCCCTGAAGGGTAACTTCGCTAATTTGGCCATTTACCTCAATATGTTCATTTTCTATATCAGTAATATTCAGTGTCCCTGCATTAACTGATAATTCGATTTTTCCAATATATTTTATTGGAATAAAAATAGAAATGACCAAACTCTCCTTTGCATCTGCTTCGCTGGCTTCATTAAATCTGTTAAGATCAATATCGATTCGGTTTTTTATGTCATCAATCTTTACTTTATAATCTGCCAGAAGATTCTTATAGACATTAGAAAACATTGCGACTTCAATTTTTTCTCCATGATATGCCTTTAAATCTACAGCATATGCTCCACCAAGCTTGATATCAATATTCTTCTTACCATCAATATCGTATTCAGTACGACTTTCATAGATGTAATCAGACTGCTTTTTCTCTGATTTCTCATTCGAAAGTAATTCATCTACTGATATCTGGAAGAGATCTGCTATTGCCATCAGATTTGCAATATCCGGTGTTCCTGTTCCATTTTCCCACTTTGTAATGGCTTGTCTTGATACACCGATTTTCTCAGCCATCTTCTCCTGTGAAAGTCCAGCCTGTTTTCTGTAATGTTTAATCTGTTCTTCTAAAGTCATTTTTCCGCCTCCGTTTTCGGTTTGTTTTACTTCTTTCACAGATTGGCATATTAATCTTTATCAAACAAGAAACATTAGCTGTCATTTCACTATTTTCTGCTACTTTCCGTAGCAACGCCCTAAAATAAAGGTTTTTACAATACTAAGTATATCATGTTGGGAATTCGTGAAATACAGAAAAGCCGTCCCACAGTCACACCGGACCAACAACATCGAAGCATAAAAAGGCACCGGCCATATTGGTCAGTGCTTGCAACTAAATAACTTTTTCTTCTATTGCAAAAGCTGTTACACAAATTTAATGTCACAGTCCTGACAGTTTTATCCTGTCATACGCTCCATTTTTCGTGTTCTCAGGATGAGGCTCAAGACCTATGATCGTTATCTCCTGACGATCCGGTCCATAAACCCAATACATTCTTCTTGCCCCACTCTTTTTGTTTTCCAGATAGGACTGCCAGACCTTCATTCCGTAGCGCCTTGATAAATCTTCTATTTCATGAGATCTAAGACTGGGATACATCGGATCCTCTGACAATTTCTTTAATGCATTGCCCCATTTCTTATACAGTTCCCTATCCTTCTTATTAATGGAACCATCCCTATACTGCTTTTGTAGAGAATTCCATAACTCTTCCATTTCTGGAATTCCCATTCGTATTGCATATCCCATTCGGGTATTCCTTCCTAGAAATCAGAGAGATCAATAGCAGCGGAAACCTTCCCTTTTTTAAAGTTTGCGATTGCCCTGTCCATGTCTCTCATGGTCTCTTGTGAAATACCTTCTGGAACAGTCAGTTCCCGCGGCTCCAAAATGATGCATCCGTTCTGGTATTCCTTGACATTATAATATTGGTACTGTGCACCTCTAAGCGTAACTCTCTTCTTGCTATCGATATGCACCGTATAATCTTTGGTCGCCTCCATAGTATTCACCTCCAAACAATATGTGGGATATCCCACCTATCTCTATACTACTCTCAGCAAACCATCTTGTCAACATGACCTCTTTATTATCTCTGTTTGATACTTACATCTGCTGGAAGATGAGCTAACAAACGTTCAATCCGCTTAAAACGAATCGAAATCCTGTTGTGTCGCCACCTGCCGGTATTCATCATCACAGAGGTCGTTTTCAGACTCGACTATTTCCATCATCAATAAACATCAGGTGAGGTATCAGTATGGCACACGCGTATAATCGTGCCTGACAACATTGCCCTGTTCAATTTCATCAATCCTCTTCTGTAGTTCTGCCGCCTGAGCCGGAGTGAAACCATTCTCATCACGCATGGAAAAGCTCATGCTCTGTGCGCGAACTGCCTGCCGTATCAAAGCCAACGTTGCGGATGACATGGAAAGTCCGAATTCATCACAAAGTTTAGAATAGCTGTTACGAGTATTCCGATCAGTTTTAATTATAAATCAACACTTCTTCTCAACCACTAGTTTGTATAATTATCTATACTTTCTTCGAATATATAGTACCGAGATTACCAAAACAATTGGAAAGCCTATTCCTGCTAAAACCCCTGCCTGCAGATTATTTGCTGCTTTCTGAGATACATTACCAATGATCGCAGGCCCTACAGCTCCACCTAAATCCCCTGCTAAAGCAAAAAGAGCAAACATCGCCGTACCACCCGTAGGAAGTATCTGAGATGAAATGCTGATAGAGCCGGGCCACATAATGCCTACAGAAAATCCGCACAAAGCACAACCTATTAATCCTGCCAGCGGAGCTCTTGCCAATCCTGCAATCAGGTAACAAACCAGACACATTATTCCCGAAGCCATCATGAATATAGTCAAATCAACTCTTTCACCAAATTTTCCATAAAGTAATCTGCTAATACCCATAAATACTGCAAAACCACAAGGACCGGCCAAATCTCCGACTGTTTTGGAGACATGCAATGCTGACTCAGCAAAAGCCGATGCCCACTGACCCATCGCTATTTCTGATGAACCTGCACAAACCATCAAAACAACAAAAATCCAAAACGCTTTTGTTTTGATGAGTTCAAGCATTGTCATACTTTTGCCATCTTCAACCAATGGTTCTATCGGACAGGTTGCAAAATTGTAAATGTTGTAAAATGGTATGACTGACCATATCAGTGCCATAATTCGCCAGTGCTCTATCCCAAAGACAGTAAAGAAAACCGTAGAGCAAAGTACAACACCAACCCATCCCCAACAGTAAAAGGAGTGCAAAAGACTCATCATAGAATCCTTGTTCTCAAAAGGACATGCCTCTATGATTGGACTTCCAAGCACCTCTGTCAAACCACTCCCTATAGCATAAATAATGACGCATGCAAGTATTCCATAAAATGGTATAGGTAATAAATCAGGCAGGAATGCCAATCCTGCCAGTCCTAATCCAGAGGTTATTTCTGCCGCAATAATACATACTCTGTATCCCAATTTATCAACTATTCCGGCGCACAAGAAATCAACGATCAGCTGAGTAACGAAAAAACATGATGATATAAGCGCAAGCATACCAAAAGATATATCATAAAAATTCCAAAAATGAAATTTTAAATTCTACCATTAATACCAGAGGTAGACGTTAGTCTTGCACAGGTTGCGTTTACTCTTTCATACAATTGTACTATGATTGCCCTGTCCTTCTGACAGCAGTGGAAGG
>Ga0256406_1001866_pt1 | contig 32157 bp, 22 predicted proteins | sample RumenRJG_03DNA_FD_185986 | JGI IMG/M metagenome (GOLD analysis project Ga0256406, IMG submission 185986) | Bovine rumen microbial communities from Lethbridge, Alberta, Canada - RJG_03 | ecosystem: Host-associated > Mammals > Digestive system > Stomach > Rumen | place: Canada: Alberta | collected... | reverse complement strand
GCTCTGCGCAATTTTACGCGATAGCGATTTTCGTCACGGGCAGGCTTTGTCCCCCGTAGGGGGTGGTGCTGAGGTGATGGGGGCAGCCGACGAGCTTGCTCGTAAGGCTGTCCCCATCACCTCAGCGCCAAAGCTCCATTGGGAGCTAAAGTCTGTACGTGACTATTTTCCAAAAACTTATTCTCGATTCAGGGTGACGCATTGACGAAGTCAGGAAGAGCATCGCTAAGTTTTGGGTTATGCTTTTATAAACATCAAGCCCGAACCTTGCTTGCCCATAATGGCAATGCAAAGTTCGGGCTCGTTGTTAACAATGTTTGTAATAGTAAATATCTATTTTATAAAATCAAAATAGGGTGGCTCATCACGCAGTTGTATGTCACTGTAGATAAAATCGGCAACCACAGTGCCCTTGCCATCTGGCAATACCAGCCCCATCTTGCCATCCTTCTCGGCAATTACAGGCATTGAGCGTAAATCGTCGACATATACATAAGGTGTGCGCAAGAAGTTGTATTTGGCAGGAATAATCACCTTGCCTTCGTAATCCTTTATGCCAAAGAGGTTGTTCTCCTCAAAAATAGTATGGAACCTTATGTACTTGCCTTTGATGCGTTGCAGGTAATAATTACATTTCTGCTTGTCTTTCAGCAAAGTAACCAGATAATCAAAGGTGTCACAATAGTTTGCCATGGCTCTTGCAAGTACCACTTTCCAGTCCAGGCCACTTATTGCTTTCCGGTTTAAGTCTATATACCGTGCAATGGCCTCTTCTTTTTCCGGAACTGACAACAGACGCAGTTTCTCTTCAAACAGGTTCATCATCTTTACAGTGCCGCGCATTCCCTTGATGTAACGATGAATCTGGCGAGCCACCTCGTCGCATACGAATTTATCTATTTGTTGTTGTTCGATGGTATCAACATAAACAGAGTCAAAGTTTTCTGATGTTATTTTGTCCATAGCTTTTTCTCCTTTCCTTTTACAAAAATAAGAGAAAATGTTGAATAAAAAGAAAATATCCCTATGTTTTTTAGTTTTTGTGTTTTAAAACATATATTGTAAGGTTTTACAGTTAATTTACAAAGAAGTTATGAAAAGGTTGTTGCATTCTTCGGGGGAACACTTTCAAGCACCGACCTTTTGCTTAAAGATTAGCATCGTATTTATAAAAGCATTAGGAGCGAACTTCTATCAGCCCGCTCCTAATCAGAGATAAATCGTTATGCGTTATCAATTGTTTGTTATGATATCTTATTGAATGCTCCACTCAAATAAGCCAGAGCTCAATTTCTCGGGTAACTTCACCTCGAGCTTTACCTTTGTAGTGGTTACCGGGTCGAAGTTTACTGTGCATGGCACGCCAGCTTCGGTTGGGTAATGGTCGGCATGTGTAACTTTATGCCATTGGTTGTCGTTGCCGAGGTACTGGATGTTCCAGCTGTCAGGTGTTGTGCATCCGCCCCAGGGCTGGTCGGAGAACCAGTAAACGGTGGCGCTTTGTACTTTGCTTGCTTCGGGCAGCGTGTAGGTAATCCATTCTGTAGAGTTGTTCTTTGGCCACCAGTGATAATAGGGCACACTTCTGTCGGACGCGTCTTTCGGTACGAGGCGGTCGTTAATGCTGCCAAGTGCTGGGGTCGGGGTGCTTGCCTCAACCTTACTGCGTGATGCCAGTGTGGGTTGAGGTGCTGGCACGGTGGCCTTTAAATCCTGAGGTAACCAAACTTTCATATTGCCGCTGCCCCTGTGGCACCATGCATAATAAGGTATAAGCGTGAGCTTCTCATCTTTGGTAACCAGACTGCCATTGGCATCGAAGCTGAGCTGTTGAGCCGATGTGCTCAGAGTGGTTACATATTGTCCTGTTACCATGTCGAGCTTCTTAGCCTGTGCAGCAGTGAGGAAGTCGGATAATGGCTTTTGCTGCTCTGTAAACTTTGGCTTCTGACTTACAAGCATGTGCATGATATCGAAGTTGTTGTCGGGCCATTCTGCACAGTAAACAATGGGGCCGCGTTCTACACTTATCATTCCTCGGTCTTGCTCCACCTTGTCATTAGCTCGTACTGTACGTGGTATCATGTCGAAGTGCACTTTTACAACATCACCTTTCTTCCAGTTCCGGGTAAGTGTATAGTAACCATCAGCTGTAAGACTGTCGGCCTGCAAGTGCTTACCGTTTACAACGATAGAGTAAGAAGGGCGCTGGTTGTCGCTGTAAGAGTACAGATTGGATGGCACAGGCGCATTTTTTACCCAGCCTGGTACACGCACCTTCATGGCCCATTTGCCAGCTTTGTTCTGGTTAACCTTTATAGCGATGTCACCATTCCATGGGTACTGCGTTGTTTGTTCCAGTGCTACGTCTTTGTTCTCAACCTTCAGGTTGGCACTGTTCGAGAGGAACAGGTTTATATAAAGGTTACGGTTGTTTACAGCATAAACATAGCCTGGCAGAGAGGGTATGAAACGGCAGATGTTGCTTGGGCAGCAAGCACAGCCAAACCACGCCTGACGCTGATGCTGGCCCATACTTTCGAGCGGATTTGGATAGAAGAACGATCCGCCATCAATGCCAACGCCTGAAATCAAGCCATTGTAAAGAGTACGTTCAAGAACATCATAATATTTTGATTCGCCATGCAGCAAAAACAGCCGATAGTTAACATACACATTACCAATGGCTGCACATGTTTCACAGTAGGCACTCATGTTAGGCAGATAATAGTTGGGGCCGAATGCCTCTCCCGAAGCGGTGGCGCCAATGCCGCCAGTGATATAAAGCTTTTTGCCCACAATGTTCTGCCAGATGCGGTCAATGGCCTTAACGTAGTCGTGATCGCCAGTAAGGGCTGCCACATCTGCCATACCTGCGTACATATAGGTGGCACGCACTGCGTGACCTTCGGCTTCGTCCTGTTCAAGTACGGGCTTGTCACTCTGCGAATATTCCTGGCGTATCTTTGTTTTGCCACGATAGTCGAGGAAGAACTTTGCCTCATCCAGATATTTCTTGTTACCAGTGGCCAGATAGAGCTTACATAGTGCCATCTCAGCAATCTGGTGGCCAGGCACCACACAAGCCTGTCCCGGGTTGGGTCCCACTTCTTTGCAAACACAGTCGGCATATCTTATGGCGATGTCAAGGAATTTGCGGCTGCCAGTAGCCTGCCAATGGGCCACGGCACCCTCGATCATGTGCCCGAGGTTGTACAGCTCATGACTCAAATCCTCTTCTTTGCTCCAACGTGTAGGGCCAGCCCATGGATGCGGATGCCAGGGATTTTGTGTGCGGGCTGTATACAAGTACCCGTCGGGCTCCTGTGCTTTCCCGATAATATTGAGCACGCTGTCGATATAAGCCTTGAGCCTGGCATCAGGGTAAGTTTGAAGAATATAGCTGGCTCCTTCGATGGTTTTATATGGGTCGGTATCATCGAAAGTGTAGGGCATGAGCTTTTCTACATTATAATCCTTGCTGGGATGTGCAGCCCTCTCAAAGTTTTTGTATCTGCCTTCTGACTCGCATTTGCTGAAAGCCAGAGGTATGGTTACCTTACGGCTTGCTTCGAGGCGCTGACCCCAGAATGAGTGATTCACCACTTTTACCTTAGTAAAGGGAACAGGGGTAATTGGATATCCTCCACTCTTTTTCTGTGCAAACAGCAGGATAGCAGATGAAGCTGCAATAAAAGTTATGGCAATTTTCTTTATCATTGTTGTTGGTTGCTATGATTGGTTTTAATTATTTTTTTCGATTTTAAGTACGAATCCTCCCCCACTTGCCATATGCAGAGCGAGCTTGCCGGCCGGATTTACTTTAGATAGTTTGTAATCTTCTGCGTTATGATTGGCATTGATACCGTCTGTTAAAAGCGTTGCGGTGTAGCCTGAGCCTTGTAGTAGCTCACTCAAGTCTAATGTAATATCACGTTCGTCCCAGTTTGTCATACCGGCAATGTACCAGTTGGCACCCTTCCTGCGTGCAGTAACGATGTATTCTCCCATCTTACCCTGCAGAATTCTGGTGTCATCCCATAAATCGGGCAACGAAGCAATGAATTTTGTGTAATCCGGATCGCTCTGATATGAGGTCGGTGTATCGGCCAGCATCGTGAAAGGAGAATCGTACACCACGTACATGGCAGCCTGATGGCAGCGTGTACCCTGACTCACTGGGTGAGCATAGCTTGCCGCCCAGTCGGCTTTTGTGCCGTTGCGCATGGCACCGGGTGTGTAATCCACGGGTCCTGCCATCATCCGGATATAGGGGAAGGTTACATCGTAGAGCGGGTGGTTAAACTTCAAAGTTTCCCACTTCGACTCCTCCATACCATATACACTCTCTATGTTTAGCACATTAGGCCAGGTACGGTTAAGCCCTACTGGTTTATAGATGCCATGATAGTCAAGTATCAAATGGTATTTGGCAGCGCAGGCAGCAATGCGGTTGGTCATTTCAACAGCAGTCTGGTCATCGCGGTCCATAAAGTCAACCTTGAATCCCTTGATGCCCATTTCTGAATAGTGTTTGCAGAGTGTTTCAAGATTTTCGTCAAGCACGTTAAAAACGGTCCAGAGCACTATACCCACGCCTTTGTTTTTACCGTACGATATAAGCTCGGGCAAGTCGATGGCCTGTATGGGGTGCATCATGTCGCCGCTCTTGCTGTCATACCAGCCTTCGTCTAATATTATATAAGGTATATGATACGCTGCAGCGAAATCGATATAGTACTTGTAAGTCTGTGTGTTGATGCCTGCTTTGAAGTCAACTCCTTTTAAATTCCAGTCGCTCCACCAGTCCCAGGCCACTTTTCCAGGTTTAATCCAACTTGTGTTACTTATTTTAGAAGGCTCGGCAAGCAGATATACCAAATCGTTAACGGGCATCTGTGTGTCGTCATCGGTTACCGCCAGAATACGCCATGGATAGTTTCTTTGTCCCGCAACACGAGCAATGTAGGGCTCAGCGGCTACTACATGCGACATGTGCCGCCACGGATAATAAGCCATCTTCGCCGGATAAGGGGCAAACAGAGCTTTCAGTGTACCCTTGTCGGGCTGAACCCACATATTGGGATAGTTCTGTACATCGCTTTCTAATAATGTTACTTTGTATTTACCAGTCTCAATGGTTACGGGTAAAAAGGCTTGGCTCTTATCAAGAGTATCAAGTTCCTCTTTGCTGTAAATATTCTGGAAAGCCATGGCAAACGGTGCCTTTGGATTGTTGGTATAAGCCATCCAGCTTATAGCAGGCTCGGAGAATGAAAGATCGGCCGTTTCTTTGCGAATCTTCATTGAATCTTTCCGGTTGGTAGAAAATCTGTATGCCAGCCCTTCGTTGTAAAGTCGGAAGGTAACCTGCGCGTTGTTTTTTAAGGTCAGAGTAGCTTGGTTATATACATCTTTTAATAAAGCTTTACGATAGAACAGGGCATTTACCTGCTTGCTTATTTTCGCAAACCGACAAGAGGTAATGGAGCCCGGGGCTCCTATCTCTGTTCCATCGAAGCTACTTAAACCTATTAACATAGACTTTACAACATTAGTATTATTCTTGAATAATGAGAAATGCAAACCCTTTGCGTCACTTACAACAGCTTTCAAACTGCCATCGGGCGACTTTATCACTACCTCGCGTGCAGCACAGCAGATGATGCACAAGGCAGAAACTACAAACATTATGATACGTTTGGTCATAGATGCGATTTTGTTTTTATTATTAGTTGATGCAAAATTAACAATAAAATCGCTATCTGAATGTAAATAACGTACAATATTAATAGCATTATCGTACAAAAATCGTTTTTTTTTCGAAAACTGTACGATATTCACATTGTTTCGGACTATATTTCTATACTGTTATAAAAAAAAGATGTTTCTTTGCAGTAGAATATCTAACAACTAAAATAAACTTTTCTCTTTCATGAAGAAAATTACTTTTTTTTCGGCCGCAGCACTTGCTTTTTGTGTGTTTGCGACTTCGGCAGAGGCAAAGGTTCCCAAGTATCTTCAAAGACCTGCTGGAGAACTCAACGAGGTTCCTTTCACAAAAGTACATCTTAATGACTCTTTCTGGAGCCCAAGAATTGAGGTGAACCGTACAGTTACTATTCCTTTTGCATTCAAGGAATGTGAAAAGAACGGACGTTTCGACAACTTCGCCATTGCGGGCGGATTGAAGAAAGGTGAACAGCGAGGTGACTTCTCGTTTGATGATACTGATCCGTATAAGGTTATCGAGGGTGCCAGTTACAGCCTGGCTGTGCATTACGATGCCAAACTTGATCATTACCTTGATAGTGTGATTGCTATTATCGCTTCGGCTCAGGAACCCGATGGCTACCTCACCACCTGTGTAACCAATAAATGCTACCGCCTTTCCGGCTGGTGGGGCACACACAAGTGGGACAAAATAAACTCGCACGAACTTTATAACAGTGGGCACCTCATTGAAAGTGCCGTGGCACACTTCAAGGCTACAGGCAAACGCACATTTCTGAATGTGGCCATTAAGAACGCTGACCTGGTGTGCAAAACCTTCGGACCTAATCCCGGACAGATACACCGCCCTTCGGGTCACCCTATTGTCGAGATGGCTCTGTGTAAATTATATAAGGTAACAGGCAACAAGAAATATCTTGAAACAGCCAAATACTTTGTTGAGGAAACAGGAAGAGGTACCGACGGTCACAAACTTAGCGAGTATAGTCAGGACCATAAGCCTATTTTACAGCAGGATGAAATTGTGGGTCATGCAGTGCGGGCCGGTTACCTGTATTCTGGTGTAGCCGACGTGGCTGCCTTAACAGGCGACACAGCCTATCAGCATGCTTTGCTGCGCATCTGGGAAAACATGGCAGGCAAGAAGCTTTATATTACCGGTGGTATTGGCTCACGTGCCGAGGGCGAAGGCTTCGGCCCCAACTACGAGCTCAACAACATGACGGCTTATTGCGAGACCTGTGCATCGATAGCCAACGTATTCTGGAACTACCGTATGTTCCTTGCTACCGGCAACAGTCGATATGCCGATGTGTATGAGCGTGCACTTTATAACGGTGTAATTAGTGGCGTGAGTTTGTCGGGCGACCGGTTCTTCTACGATAACCCATTGGAGAGCATGGGCCAGCATGCACGCCAGCCCTGGTTTGGCTGTGCCTGCTGCCCTGGCAATATTACCCGCTTTATGGCAAGTGTACCTAATTATATGTATGCTACCGACAAAAACAGCGTGTTTGTTAATCTTTACATTCAGAGCAAGGCCGATGTAGGTTTCGCCGAGATAAATCAGAGCACCAACTATCCATGGGACGGACACATCGCACTGTCGCTCGACAAGGTGAACAAATCAAATTTCGCCCTGCGTCTGCGTATTCCTTCATGGGCAGGCAAGCGACCCGTCGATACCGACCTGTACTCTTACCTCTCAGCACCCCAGGCTTATACATTAAAGCTCAATGGTAAGGATATTCATCCGGAAGTGGTAAATGGCTATGCCGTGATTAACCGGAAATGGAAGCAGGGCGACAAGGTAGAACTTGATTTGCCTATGAATGTGAGAAGAATCAAGGCTAACGACAATGTAGAAGACGACCGGGGTAAACTGGCTCTTGAGCGCGGACCTGTTGTGTATTGTCTTGAGGGTGTCGATCAGGCCGACTCTACTGTATTTAACAAAGCTATCATTCCATCTGCACAAATAAATGCTCAGTATGAGCCGAATAAGCTCAACGGTATTGTGGAACTGTCGGGAAAAGCCGAACAAGCAGACACCGATGGCACTGTGCGTGATGTAACTTTCAAGGCTGTGCCTTACTGCACATGGGATAACCGTGGCAGCGACCAGATGGAAGTTTGGGTACCCTCCTCACCTGTGTATGCCCACATTACACCTAAACCTACAATTGCTTCTAAGGCTCGTACGCTCTACAATATGAATGCTATTCAGAAAGATGCTCCCGAAACAGCTGCTGTTGAAGGCGAGGCCTGGGGCGTGAATGATCAGTGGGAGCCTAAACGCTCGAGCGATATCAGCAAACCCTATCACTACTGGTGGTTGAAATACGGCACACCTGAGAGCATTGCCTATGAGTTCGACAAGCCTTACACTGTAAGCAATGTGCAGGTGTACTGGCTCGATTTCGACCATTATGACGGTAATTTCCGTACCCCTGAAAGCTGGAAGCTTTATTATAAAGATGAAACCGGCAATTGGAAAGAGGTTGAGAATCACTCGGCTTATGGAGTGGAGCGTGATTGCTACAACAGCGTTGACTTTAAACCTGTTACCACTACAGGCCTTAAAATTGTGGCCCAGCTGCGTAAAGGCGAAAGCGGCGGTGTGATTGAGTGGAAAGTAAACTAAAAATCCTAAATATAAAGAAATGAAACAATTCCAATTACATATGGTAAGCAGGCTGCCCCGACATGGGCAGCTTGCATTGGCCATGTTGTTATGCAGTGCATTTGGATTGCCGGGCGCCTATGCTTACGACTTCATGCAGGATGGCGTGGCATTCAATGTGGTGTCTACCTCTCAGCATACGGTAGAGCTCACTAAGGCCGACCAGCCTTACAGCGGCATGCTCACCATACCCTACACTGTAAGTTACAACGATGAAGAGTATACGGTAACCTATGTAGATAACAACGTGTTCGACGATGCCACGCAACTCACCTACCTTGTTGTGGAGGGTCCCGGTACCGAGCCACACACAAATTATCCAGCGCTCTTCTTTGGTCACAGTGGTACCACGGCTGCCCCTGCCCCACTCTTTCAGAACACTAAGCTCCAGGGAGTGGAAATTTACCGCAATATATCTTATGGAGAGAAATCACCTTTCTATAATAGTGCCACGCTTACCGCCGCCAGCACTCAACTGGCAGTGAGCAAACTGAACGATAACCTGTTTTACGACTGCAAACAACTTAAGCACATCGTTATCGGACAGTATGTAACTACGTTCGGTTCGGCTGCTTTTGCAGGTTGCCCAGGTATTACGCTCATCCAGGCCAAACCCGTTACGGCCGTTAACATTCCGTCTAACTATTTCCTGCGCTCAGTACAGCTTAATGCCACATTGCAAGTGCCTGAGGGTAGCACCGACGCATACAGCAATTGCACTGGATGGAAGAATTTCAAGCATATCACAGAATATCCCTATTACATCTCAAATGCCACTACCCTGTTGCGTGTAACTCCTGCAGAAGGTTCTACGTTCGACGTAGAGCTTACTAAGGCCGTATCAGCACCTGCCATAGTGCTGCATCACCACGAAGGCACGCTTGCTATTAATGGTAATGCCTACAATGTGGCCGACATTAAGCAAATGCAAGTTAAAGATACCACGCTTGTTACCGATGGCATTCACACCGCCCGCTCAACTGTGGCGAACGGTGCTTCAGCCGTATATAACGTAATGGGTCAGAGGGTGAATACCCATGCTCTGCCTGATGGCGTTTATATCGAGAATGGTAAAAAACATGTTGTAAACTCTTCTTCATATCAGAAAAAATGAAAAAAAATATACTTATTCTGCTCTTATTTGTTTTAGGGTTTACTGGCCTTCGAGCACAAGATTCGCTTTACTTCCGCACCATCGACCATTTTAAACCTGCACGCGGTTACTATATAGGTAATTACGACTCGGTGGCTTTCTTCCGCCCGGACAAAACGCAGGGATGCATCATGCGTATGTACAAGAGCACACTGAAAGCGGGCTATCGTGATGTTTACACATCACGCTTCTTTGGTTCTGCTAACAATGGAAGCATCCTGCTGGCCGACACCGATAAGATTGCATGGAAACCTACCAGCAGCGACGCCAGTTATAATAACGACTATTTGAACGTTAACTCACGATGGAACTTCTACCGCTCCAAGGAAAGCACCCACTACATTGTATTCTGGGACCAGAAGTTTGGCGATGATCCTAACTCGCCCTTGTTGCCAAGCAACGTACGTGTAGACATTAATGATTTGCTTGCAAAGGCCGAGCAGTTCTATCACACCAATGTAGATAAGCTCAAGATGGTCGTCACTGGCAATAATCACAGTCAGCTCGATACTTACAAGATGAGTATCTATCTGCTTTACCCTGCTACAGAGAACGAGTGGGTGGCCACTGGCTCCGGCAACGATGACATGGTGGGCTGTCTCTGGGTTACTCCGGCTACCTGCCACCCTGTGGGAAGTACCATTGCCCATGAGGTGGGCCATACTTTCCAGTACCAGACTTATTGCGATAACATCAAGAACGGTCGTGCCGACAATAAAAGAACCGGTTTCCGCTACACACTTCCAGGCAGCAAGGGTTGTGGCTTCTGGGAGCAGTGCGCTCAATGGCAGAGCTATCAGGATTATCCCGCTGAGGGCGTGACTAACTATGATGTTGCCGTGTGGTTTAATAATTATTACCGCCACTTTGAGAACGAGTGGCAGCGCTATGCCAGCTACTGGTTCCAGTACTACCTCACCGAGAAGCACGGTATTGATGCGCTGGGCCGTATCTGGAACGAGAGTAATTATCCCGAAGATTGCATTAGCTGTTATACCCGCCTGTTCAACAATAACGACTACAGCACCACCCGCAAAGAGCTGCTTGAATATGCGCAAAAGACGCTGACATTCGATTATGATGCTATTCGCCAGTATGTGCCCGCCAATCACTGGGATAACTATACCACTAAGTTGTGCCAGGCATCGAATGGGTGGTGGCAGGTGGCTTATCGCAGCTGTCCGGCACCGACTGGATTCAACGCAGTGCGACTGAATGTGCCGGCTGCCGGCACTCAGGTAACCGTCAACTTCAAGGGTCTTCCGGTTGGCAGTGCGCTGGCTTCGACCGACAGCCCAAGCTATATCGACGGCAAAACTCAGGAGCGTGACACCACCCTTACCACCTATAATAATACCGATGCAAAAGGCAAAGAGGGCTGGGCACTCGGTTATGTGGCTCTGAAAAGCGATGGCTCTCGTGTTTATGGCGACTGCAACATCGTTGACGGAGCCAACAATCTTAAGCAGGTGCAGTTCACTGTGCCCAAAGGCACTTCACGCTTGTGGATTGTAATACAGGGCTCGCCCACCGAGTATCGCAAAAATATATGGGACGACAATGTTATGACCGACGACCAACTGCCTTACCAGATTCAGGTAAGTGGTACTACACTCTATGGCTATACCTCCACCGACACGGTGGAGGCAGCCACTGCTCAATATTTACCTGCTAAGATTTACATCAACACACAAGATAACCAGGATGTAGACAGCAAAACTGACTATGTACCGATGACGATTTCTGTAATCCACGATTATGCAGGTTGGACTACCGAGGCCTCTGGCAAGATCAGGGGCCGCGGCAATTCAAGCTGGTTGTGGTACGACAAGAAGCCTTATCGCATCAAACTCAGTAAAAAGCAGTCGATTATGGGCTTGAGTGCCAACAAGGACTGGGTGCTGCTGGCCAACTACCGTGACCCCACCGACTTGATGAATACTTACGTGTTTGCTCTTGGCGAGGCACTCGATATGCCTGCCACTAACCATACGCGCTACGCCGAAGTAACGCTGAATGGCGAATATATTGGATTGTACCAGATTACAGAACAAGTAGAGGTGGCAAATAACCGGGTAGACATAGATAAAAACAAGGGTATATTGCTGGAACTTGATGCCGACGACGGTCCACAACTTGCATCCGAAGAAACTGATAACTACTGGAGTTCTGTATATCATCTGCCCTGCTGCGTAAAAAATCCCAAAGATCCTTCAGCTACACAAGTGGACTCGGTGAAACAAGAGTTCTCTGAACTTGAAAATGCATTCAAGAACGCTGACTTCTCAAAGGCATCACAACTCTGCAACATGGAGCAGTTCGTAAAGTATCTGCTGATTCAAGAGCTCGTATTCAATGTAGAGCTGTCAGCTCCGCGTTCGGTTTACCTTTTTAAAAATGCACAGAACGACGTGTGGCACTTTGGTCCGTTGTGGGACTTTGACGCTGGTTATTGTTTTAACTGGAGTTACATGGAAACCGGGCACGATTACTTCTCACGTAGCAATGTTACCATATTAGGCTCTAACCCCGCTGCTCAAACCGGCTCGTATGGCGGACTGAGCAAATTTTTTACCAACATGTTTAACAATAAAAACTTTGTTTACCTGGTTAAACAAACGTGGAACCGCATGAAGCCATTGTGTATGCGTGAGGCATGGAATGAATGCCAGAAGTATGCTAACGGCATTGCTGATGCCTTGCAGCGTGACGCCGAGTGCTGGCCCATAAGGCAGTACAACGATGCGGATGATGCCTACGGCGGCAAACTGTTGAGCCCATCTGATGAAACCTCACGATTGAAGAACTGGCTCCAAAAACGGGTTGACTATCTTGACTCCCTGATAAGCAATTACTAAACAATAAACCTTAACGATAACTCACAAAAATAATACAATATGAATCTACTTGGGATTGGTAAAAAATACCTTTTATTAACAGGTGCCTTGCTTGCCACGATGCCTGTATGGGCACAGAAGAAAATTTTTATTCCAGAGGAGTTGCGCAATAATAATTTTGATTGCGACACCTCGCAATGGAGCTGGAAACGGTCGGCACAGACGCCCGACCTTGTTTTCTTCTGGCAGAAGGGCTTTGGTGACGATTGGAAGAATCCCCCAAAGCTCGATGGACATGACATGCACTTCAACTTGTTGAATCTTGAAAAGCGTGTAGAAAGCTTTTATCACTTTTTTCACGACACGTTGAAGTTTACCAAACCCGGAAGCAAGGCCGACCGCTATAAAATGATGGTGATGATAAACTATTCGCTCGAAGGCACCGCCTATGGTGGCACCTATGATAATTTTATAGGTGCGCTGTGGGTGGCACCCAATAGGATACAAGACGAGAAGCTCAACTGTCTGGCTCACGAACTGGGGCATTGCTTCCAGTTACAAATACCTGCCGACAGTATGGGTGATGCCTGGGGTGGTTCGGGCTTTTACGAAATGACGTCGCAATGGATGCTTTGGCAGGTAAATCCCGACTGGGTACACGACGAGCAGTATCATTACGACGCGTTTAAGAAACTCACCCACCTGGCTTTTCTGCATGTGGAGAACATTTACCACTCACCTTATGTAATTGAGTGGTGGAGTGAGCTGCACGGCAAACCGTTTATTGCTGAGCTCTATCGTGAAGGCAAGGCCAACGAGGACCCGGTAGTAACTTATAAACGACTGACACATTTAACGCAATCACAGTTTTGTGATGAGATGGCTTCAGGTTACTGCCACCTGCTTAACTTCGATTTTAGTCACGCCCGTAAGGAAACACGACGTTATGCCTGCACGCTAAACTCAACTTGTGTAGCTGCTAATGACGGATGGCTTGAGCCTGCTGCCAGTGAACGCCCTCAACAGTATGGTTTCAATGCGTTTAAGCTTAAGTTGAGGCCTGAAGCCAAAAGCGTGAAGGTAAGTGTGAAGCCCGATACCGCTGGCACGGTGCGTTATGCGGTTGTTGCAGTAGATGCGGCCGGCAACAGTCATTATTCTGCTATAAAATCGGAAGGAAATATAAAAATGAAGCTGCCGGCTCACACGTCTACCTGTTATTTTATGGTTATGGGCGCCCCTGAGCAGCACCTTGTAAACAAGGCTCCGAGTGCCGACGACCACATGCCTGTATATGGTTATAAGTTTAAATATAAATAAGGTGTAATAATATTACCACGACGATATCATCAAGGCTTTCTAAAATAATTGTGAGCAGATTTAGGGTGTGCTGAATATTTTATGCGCTCTGCGCAATTTTACGCGATAGCGATTTTCGTCACGGGCAGGCTTTGTCCCCCATAGGGGGTGGTGCTGAGGTGATGGGGGCAGCCGTCGAGCTTGCTCGTAAGGCTGTCCCCATCACCTCTGCACCATAGCTCCATTGGGAGCTAAAGTCTGTACGTGACTATTTTCCAAAAACTTATTCTCGATTCAGGGTGCCGCATTGACGAAGTCAGGAAATAACGTTACCTGCCGGTCTCACGACTGGCAGGTAACGTAGTATTATACAAATAACATTATGAATTAAAATTTATTTTCAGCGTTTGTTAATTTAGCTTTTTTACAGTTGTGGTTCAATTTGTTTCAGCCAGTTATCTATGCGGCTGTCGGTTTTATCACTTTCATTCACATCATCTAAAGCCAGACCCACAAACTTATCATCTACAACAGCCTCGCTATCTTCGTAGGTATAGTCGCTTGCGGGTACGGCTCCTATGAAATGGGCGCCCGAGTTTTCTAAAGCCTCGTGCAGTTGTCCAATGCCTCCGCAGAACGTGTCGGAATAGCTTTCGCTGTCGCCGCAGCCGAATAAAGCTACTGTCTTGCCTTGCAGACCTGCACTGGTGAGCACTTTAACACCATCGAACCAGTCGTCTTGCATGTCGCCAGCTCCCCAGGTGCTTGTACCCAGTATCAGGTTGTCATGTTGCTGCACTGTGTCGGCAGTAATGTTTTGAACATCGACAGCCTCGCAACCTAACTTCCCGGCTATCTTTTTGGCTACGTCTTCGCATGTGCCGGTAGACGAGCCATATATAACAATTGTTGATTTCATATTACTTAATGTTTTAATTCGATTGCAAAATTAGCACAAAAAGTATTATTCTGCAATACCTAAAAACAATGGTTTTGATGTTCTTACATTTCAAGAGAATGCATTTCCGGGTATATTTTAAAGCTTCTTAATGTCGAATTCTTCCTTCTCAGAACAGTATCTTGCTTTGGAACGAACAGTACCTTGCGTTGGAACGAACAGTACCTTGCGTTGGTATCGGCAGTACCTTGCGAAGGTATCGGCAGTACCTTGCGTTGGTATCGACAGTACCAGGCTTTGATACAGAGTTGGTAGTGTAGCGCACGAAAAAGCGGGAACCTGATTGCGCGCTCAAGTTCCCGCTGTTTGTATGCTTTTCAAAGGCAGTTCTGCTTATTTGGCTACTACCTTCTTAACCTTTCCGTCAGCATATTTTATAAGGTTCACTCCATGCTGCATGTTGCCGAGAGAGCGGCCCAGCGCATCGTAGTGCAATTCCCTGCCTGCCGGAGCATCAATCCGTGCAGAGGTAATGCCGTCAGCCTGGGTATAGCTGTACGCTTTGGTTGCTGCACTTTCGCCAAGGTTGTAAACGGCCGATACGCGATAGCTGCGCTCATTTAAATTGTAAGGCTCGTTGTACATGGCATGCTGCACTGGTGATGGGTTAACCAGCTTGTCGTTGCGGTATACGTTGTAGCCTTGCAACTGCAAATCATTAGATGTGAAGGGTGAGTAGGTTACATCATCGAGCATTAGTGCAAACTTCTGCACAGCGTTCACTCTGATGGCAAAGTAGCGGCTTCCCTCAGGCAGATTAACGCTTATCTGCGTCCAGTCGGCGGGAGCGGTGGAGCTTGTAACTTTCTGGAAGCTGGTAGTAGCAGTATCGGATGCCGATGCCATTACATCGAAGCTTTCAATGTTGCTGCTGCTAAAACTTCTTACCCAGAAAGTAATAGTCTGGGCATGTCCTGAGAGCCGGGGTGAAATAAGCCAGTCATCAGCCGTCGCGTTGTTGCCTTCAGTGATATCAAAGAGCATCTGCTTGCCTGAATGAGGTGCGAACGAAGTTTGCAATCCCACAGCACTGGGGTTGAATACCTGCCATGCCATGGGCTCACCCACATGGTCGTAAATCACGGTACTGTTGTCGCTCAGAGTCATGCTGGCTGTGGCTTTACCGTCGCCATCGCGCGTAATCCAGCGGCCAATGTGGTCGATAATCCACGGTGTATAGCTTTCAAAATCCTCGGTAACGCTGTTGTTCTGCGTCATGTCGGGTGCATCCCACTGCAGGTTTACCTTGCCACTGGCCAGTGTACCCTTAAGGTTAGCCGGTACAGGGTAGAGTGGCATAATGTTGCTCACCTTTACATGTGCGGTGGTATTGTTGGTAGCGTCAGCATCACCCGTGGCCGAAACTTTGGCAAAGTAAGTGTTTTGCGCCTTACTGGTTACAGCAGGTGCAATATTGAAGGTAAAGCATTTAGAGCTGTCGGCTGCCAGCGTGGTGCCATAGATGGTGTCGGTGGCTGTGCCGTCGCGATAGAACTTCAAGGTGTAACTGTCCACTGCCTTTACACCCTTGTTGGTAACGAGCACTTTTGCAGTGGCGGTTTCACCAACCGGTACATTGGTTGGAACGTCGAGCGTGGCACTTAAGTCGGTGTCGAACTTCTTGTGAATGTTGATGTTATCGAAGGCAATGTCGCCAACCTTTGAGCCCTGCGCTGTACCAATAAAGCTTAAAAGAATAAAGGTACTGCGCTTGTAGTCACTCAGGTCGATGCTCACTTTGCGCCATGAGCTGCTGCCAGTGAGTTGCGAGTAGTCGATGTTTTTCACAATATCCACTTTACTCTTCAGGTCGTTGGCTACAACTCCCACTGAGAGTGTGGTTTGGTTACCTGGCAGAGCATAGTACCAGAAGTCGAGCATAGGATGCTGGGCTCCGTCGAGACTTATCTTACCTGATGTTATCATGCCTACATCGCCAGCGGCTGAAGGTTTGAACAGCGCGGCGCCGTTGTCATTGTCAGCAAAGATACTCTTGGTAAGACCTATCTGGCCACCGGTCTGCTGTTGCGACCAGAAGTGGGTGGTAGTGGCATTGGCAAACGACTCGGTAAATGGCAGATGGTAAGCATTGCCAAACAAGATGGTGTCTGATGAGGCATGGTCGCTGCCACCGGCTGTGCTGTGAGCACTTACCAGGTAGTACAGCAGGTCTTGTTTCGAGGCATCTCGTGTTTCGCTGTAGGTAGTGCCTGCCCTACCCTGTGCCTTGATGTAATAATTGTTATCCTCGATGTCGTAGGTAAGATATGGCGGATACACGTAGCCTCCATGAATGCCAGTGGTTGGTGCTTTCCATGTAAGTGTGGCGGTGCTGCCATTTTCGGTAACCTTTAAATGGGTTGGAACAGTAGGTACATCAATGCCAACCCATGCGGTGCGCTCTGCGGGGATGGCACAACCCTTGTCGTTGTAGGTGTATACACTATAGGTAACCAAACCAGCGGGCTTTGAGGAATCGGTGTAGCTGATGCTGTCGCCGGGTTTGCCGTCGGTAATGGCAGCAATACGGGCACCGTCACGCATAATCACCACGCTGTCGATTGCCATAATGGCATCGCCATTAAAGTTGGTGGTAGGCAGATTAAAGGTAAGTGTGGCTTCGTTTTTACCCAGCTTGGCGGGTGTAACCACAAGGTTGTGCACAGTGTCGGGTGCTTCAGCTGTTCCTACACTCTCAACGCGGATGCTGTCGAGATTAAGGTCAAGCTGGTCGGCATCGCTGATGCAGTGGAAGCCAAAATAATACTTGCCGTCTTTGTCGGCCCTCACGTTGTGGTGATACCATACTGCATTCATGCTTTCCAAAGTGGTAGCCGGTTGCAGTATGTGCTGCATGCCAGCCACGGTGTTGCTGTTGCCCCATGCCGTCTGGAACCGTTCTGTACCTAAGAGTGATGAATTCATGGTGTAACTCAAACGGTAGAAGTTGCCTGCCTTCAGTTTAATCGGGGGCGTAATAATCCAGTCGTTAGCCTGCTTCGACTGGTTGGTTTCATAATATACGTTGTCCTCACCGCTGTTCCAGTGACCGGCCTTCCAGGTATAACCATCGTTGTTGGAATCGATGATGGTGTACATGTTGGGTACAACGCTCAGGTCGTTGAAGTTCTCTATGTAAGGCACTTCAACTGCGTCACCTGTAGTGATGTGGCTGCTCTCGCCCTCTGTGCCCACAAGATTGTGGTTCACGGCTGCCACCTTATAATAATAATTCTGCATTACATCGCCGGCAACAGTATCGTTTAGTGTAGTCCCGGCGAAGTTTTGTGCCACCTGTACGCCGCCTGGATAGCGGGTAATGTTGTAGGTTAACTCCTTTGTAAGGAAGTAGCCGTCGTGCTGTGCCGCCGTAGGTGCCGACCAGCTAAGCTTGAAGATATTGCTGCCTGCTTTGCTCAGCGTGATGTTTTGTGGCTCTTTGGTGTAATCGTAGCCCACCCATTTCGTGGTTTTTACATATTTAGGGCCTTCGCCAGCCGCATTGGCAGCACTCACATTGAAGGTGTATTCGCCTAATGAATCAACGGTAACTGTGTCAATAACTGTCTTACCGGCTTCGGCACTGCCGCTCTTCTTTACCTCACCATTAACATAGATGTTATACGTAAGACTACCTGTGAGATCATCGCCGGCATAGGTCTTCTTGGGTAAGGTAAACGTAATGCGTGCCATGAGTGTGCTGCCCTTGGTGTGAGCCGACAGATTGCTAACTACTGCCGGGGCATCATCGTTGGCCTCGGGTGCTGGAATGTACAAACCACTGAACTCCTCGTTGTTCGGGAAAGCCTGTACCAAAGTGGCTTTACCGGTGCTCAAGTCGATGGTGTACAAACCAATCTGATCTTTTGTAGAGCACATAGCCCAGTACATAGTGCCTGATTGAGGGTCGAACGCGGCACTCTGCAAGTATTCAGGATGCACGCCTGTGGAGCCAATCGTGGTATAGCGGCCGGTATTTTTATCAAAACTCACCAGCATACCGTCGTGGCGCACGCCATAGGCTGCACCCTCCGGGTTAATGGCAAAGCACACAAAGTTGCTGTCGAGTGGTGCAATTATTTCTCGTGTGTTGGTAGTGTAATCCAATGTGCCGAAAACCTCACTCTGCAGTTTGTCATCGTACATAATGGCATAGTTAGTGCCTGTGGTGGCATCGTAGTCGCCATCTACAATCATACAATGCGTTGTGGTTCCGTTAACATGTTTTGTTTGCTGCCAGCCATGTATGTCGTACTGATAGTAATCGTAGCCCATAATGTAGCTGTAAAAGGCTTTATAACTAAGAAAGTTGTACAGGCCGTTAGAGTAAATGGCGCCTCCGTTAAAGTTAAACACCGAATTTTTTACCACCGGCGTAATGCTGTTCTGCACCGAAGGCGTGATTGAGTAAACGCCATAGAATCCCTGTCCGTTGGCGTTAGGCCATGTGGCACTGTAAACCAGTGTGCCGTAAACTTTTAGAGGAATCTTACTTGTGGCTGCTGCGGGCAGTTTGCTTGTTGTTGCTGATGGTTTGGTGATTTTTTGGGGGGCTTTGCCGCCAATCTCATTAAGTGGCGTGAGCTGGTGAAACCCCAGGGTGTGAACCACAGCGTTTTGTGGTTGATGCTCCAGTTTGTCAAGCCTTTGCTGGGTGTTCATGGTCATGGTGCCTGTAACCTGGGCTTCCTGCGCATGGCTGGTACCCGACCATAACAGCAAAACGAGACTTAACACATAAGGTAATTTTCTTAACATAAGCACTGCGTTTTAGTTACTGATTCGTGTAATTTAGTGCAAAGTTAAAAAATATTTGGCAAAATAGCTTCGTTATTGTAACTAATTTGCCAAATAATTGCCTGCTCCAATTGGTGCGTTAAGTCTCGCATGTTAATTGATTGAGCGAAGCACGGAAACTGTAATTATAGTTTTCTTACTTCGAGCAGTGTGTGCATGTTCTCTGCAAGCTCCCTAACCTGAACCACATAGAGCCCCGTGGCCTGAATGAGTTCCATAACCTCTTCACTGGTAATGTTCTTGGTGCCACCGTTAATGATAGTGCCCGATATGACGCTGTACTGCGTAAGGTTTAACGCGTGGAAGTCGAACTCCTCGTTGTCCTACAGGGGTTGCAGAATGAACATGCTGCTTTGGGCAGACATTAACTGCTTTAAGCCTTCCAGTATCTGCATATCACGTGCTCTGGTAAAACTGCCAAGCACATGGTTAAGATAAATGGCATCGTAGGTTTCATTCTGCGGCAGCTGGTCGCCTTTCAAAATGTTGCAGCTAACATATTTAATTCGTTCGGCACCGGTTTTGCCTTTTATGTGCTCTTGATTTTCAGGTATATGTTTGGGGTTGTCTATTACGGTTACTTCAACCTGTGAATCGTAGGCCACGCATGCAAGCTCACATTCAGCCTTTTGCGAACCAATAATAAGTAATTTATGTGGCCGCCTGGCAAAAATAATGGGCAATGCATCTTTCATGCTGTAGCTGCCAAAGAAGTGTTGCATGGTTTCCACACACTCCTGAATCTTCCTGGGCAACTCCTGCATGGCATCAAAGATGTTATCTTTGGTGGTAAACTTGCTTAAACCTACAGGTTCCTCAGTAAGCAGTGACTGCTCAATATTGTCGAGTCCAGGCATGGCAAGGTGCTCGGTATCATCCATATTCTGTGCCACTACCGGCTGGTGTAACAAGAACCAGCCCACTTGTGACAGCATGAAGCGATTAGTTTGTGCATTCACTTTAACGGTGCCCACAGTGAGTGATGCTTCCAACAATATTTTAATGGCATAAATGGGCTTGTCAAGATCGGCGGCCAGTTCTTGCTCGGTATAGCTGCCTTTCTCCAATTGCTGGAAAATGCCCCACTTCTTCATAAGGTAAGCCACCTTAAATACTATGGGGCCGAAAGATATGAGGGCTGCTAAAAACAACGCATCATGACTGTTGGTGTCATCATGTGTGTATTCGTTCAAAAGGGTTGTTGACAGATGCATAGTATAATGTTTTTTAATGCTTAAGTTTTTGTCTTGTTTTTTTTAATCATCGGCTTTCGCTTCTGAATTACATATTGCAAGTATATAATTTTTTTTTTGAATATGCATGTATTTTAACTATTAAAAGTTGCTAATTTAAGAAATCTGATAATTTTGTCGTGTTTTAGGATTATTTTAATGTCCTGATGACGATGTTATTGGGGAATTTTGTAATTTCGCATTGCGATTTCGATTAAACGAGAATTTCTGAATACAACCTGTTTACATGGGTAGCAAGTACTAAATGAAAGGTAATTGATTTTATGGAGGTATTTAAACAGAAATTATCTGTTGTTGTAATGAACTTCTCGGGAGCCTACCAGTTGGAGCCCTTTGCGAAGAATGAGAAAATTGTACGCGTTAACTGCAGTGACATAAGTGGAACAGATTGTTATTGTTCCCCCGCGTCGGAACAGATTATTGCCGGGAAGATAAGCGCACTTTCGCCCAATGGTATACACTTTATTGATTCAGGCGATTATCATTACGTGTCAAAGTTGTGGACCGACAAGATAGCTGAGCCATTCCGCCTGGTGTTGTTCGACCATCACACCGACATGCAGGAATCTAAGATTCCCGGGCTTCTTACATGTGGCAGCTGGGTCAGAGAGATGCTCGAGCACAACAAATGGCTGAGGCAGGTGGTTATCTTCGGTACACCGGCTGGAACTGAAAAGAAAATCCCTGCAGAATTCACGAACCGTGTAATCATAGACAGCGAGCAAAGTGTTCACCGTCACACATTGCCACAGAATACGCCGCACGACCATCTGCCGGTGTATATGTCGATTGATAAGGATGTGATTAATCCGGCCGAAGCCGTTACAAACTGGGACCAGGGTATACTCACCATGGCCGACATTCAGCGCATATTGATGACGGTGTTCGCTAAAACACGGGTTATTGGACTTGACGTGTGTGGTGAATTTTCCATCACGCACTCTCTGTTTGCCGATTACAAGGCTGCAGAGATAGACAATGAGGCAAACATCGAAATAATAAATATTGTGAAAAATGCTATCTGAAGGATGCTACATCTGGTGAAATGCGTAACTTTGCGATTGATAAATCAATGAGAAGATGAACGACAGTATTTTAGTGAAGGACACCACACGTGAAGAACGTTTGCGAATTGTACAGGAGGCACTTAACTGTGGCAGTGGAGGCTGCGAGAATTGTTCGAGCTGCTGGCTCGGGGGTGGCTCGGTAGAAGGCATTTATGCAGAGTACATTGAAGGTAAAAAGGAGCTGGCTGAGGTGAATGCTGAGTACAGTTCGCAATTTGCAGGCAAGCAACGGGGATGACAGCACCTGATATTCACCACTCTACCCGGGAGCAACGCGAGCAATTCGTGGCCGATGAGTTCAGATGTAAGGCTTGTTGCGATATATGCGGGGCATGCCAGTTTCTGAAAGGCCATGCCGCCGAAGAACTCTATGCCGCTTATATAGACGGCACCGAGCAGTTCGATGACATCACATTGCGCCTTCGTTATCTATAAGCTGGCATGTAAGCGCAACCATTGCATAATGATGCTCACCACAAAGTGCTGCTCGCTTGCCGACAGTGGACGGCCCTTGGGTATACCATACCACTTTTGCAGACAGCCACGGCAACAGCAGGCAGTGGCATGCTGAGCAATGAAAGGTGGAAAGATGCCATGGCGCATGGGTGTTTGCCGACCGTCGTTGGCAATTTCGGCCGGGGCAAGTCGACGTGCTATAATGTCGGCGGTGCCCTGAGCTATCTTGTCCCATCCATGAGATTCGATATAGGCTTTGTCGGCCTTGTTAAGGTAAAAGCTGCTGCGGAATCTGGAGTGGCTGAGTCGTTGCAAAGCATCGTTGATTTGTTGCGCCTCGGTGCAGCTGACGGGTACAATTGCATGGCCGTTCTCATTGCTTTCTAATTCGGGGAAAAACGATAACTGCTTGTATTTGCTATGTTCGTTATTATTCATTTCGATGGCAAAGATAAGCATTTTTTTGATAGGATTGATAGTTCGCCTGTATGCTTTTTTGGGTGTTACATTATTTAAGCAGGTACAAAATAAGAGTTCGGGTAAAAACAAAAAAATTGATTATCTCACGATAACCAATCTTTCACATAAAACCTTAATAATCTAATACCATGAAAAACACGTTGCAAAATTAATAATTTTCTTTTAATTACCAAAACTTTGCAGCAATATTTTCAAGTTATGATAGTATTTTGTAGTTACTTCTATGATAATTGGTTTATCAAGTCAGGCGGTCGAGGTTGCTTTTAATCTCTTGTAACTCATCACGTGCCTCGGTGAGCATAGTGATGAGCTCAGTCTGGCGCCCCACAGAATCGGGATGCTGCGCAAGCATTTTGCGGGCAGCTGCTATCTTGAATCCTCTTACTTTCACGAGATTATAGATATTGCTCAGCAGGTCGATGTCCTTCTGGGTGTATTGCCTTATCTTAGAGCCTGGCTGTGTTTTGGGCTTGAGTTGCGGCAACTCCTGCTCCCAATACCTGAGAGTACTCTCGTTAAGATGAAACATGGCAGCCACTTCCTTGATGGAGTAGTAAAGTTTAAGTTGCTTGTGCGTATTTAAAGGCATGATAATGAATTTTTATAGTTGATATTAATAGAACCTGATACTGGTGATGATGAATGCGCCGGCAGCTTCGTTGAGCTTCTGTACCAATTTGCTTTGCATCATACTTAAGTCGGCCCGTAAAGCCGGATTCAGTATTTTTACGAAAAGTACCTGGTTTCGCAGGAACTTTTCTTTGGTATATTTAGCCACGGCCGGTCCCACTATACCATCCCATGCATCGAGCAGTCGCCTCTGCCGCAAGGGAGTTTCGTATCCCTCAAGACGTAAATACTGCATCAGAACATTGCCCAGTGCTTCAGGTTGTCGTTTAAACATATCTTTCCTTTTACCAAATTTATTCTCCAAAGTTACATTATATTTTGCAATTATGCGAATGGCGAGCCTTTTTTTTGCAAAATTAAATTTCTAAACGATGTTTTTTACTCTCAGTCCGGATGCTCTTGATAACAATGTATTGAGTAAAAATAGTTTTTATTCTATTGCATGAAAAGCCATGTGTTTAGCCAGGGCGTAATAATAAAATGTTAGAAAAAATGATGTAAAAATTTGGGAATTAAAAGAAATAGTTTTACTTTTGTATCAAATAACCCAACTGCATGCAATGAAGTGGCATACAATTTGCATTTACTTAGGTGTGTAGATTAAAATGAAACCAATATGATGCGTGAATTAAAAGTAGATAAGCGGATTACTAACCGTGATGAAAGCGGCTTGCAGGCTTATCTTGCCGACATTGCCAAGGAGCCTTTGCTAACCATAGACGAAGAAATCCATTTGGCAGAAATTATCCAGGCCGGTGGTCCGGATGCTGAAAAAGCGCGCGACCGTCTGGTAAGAGCTAACTTGCGTTTTGTTGTATCAGTGGCCAAACAGTATCAGCGCCAGGGGTTGTCGCTAACCGATTTGATTAATGAGGGTAACGTAGGATTAATCAAGGCAGCCGAAAAGTATGACCCGACACGTGGTTTCAAGTTCATTAGTTACGCTGTATGGTGGATAAGGCAAACCATTATACAGGCTCTTTGTGAGCAAGGCAGAATTGTCAGGGTTCCGCTGAATAATCTGAGTGTTTTGAGCAGACTTAATCAGGAAACGGAGCGTTTTATCCAGCAGCACGGTCGCCAGCCTTCTCCTGAGGAACTCTCTGAGATTACTGGTATTGAGGAAGGCAAGATTGACCGTTCGCTCGAAGCTAAAGGCCAGAAAACGAGCTTGGATGCACCGCTTAGCGACGACAATGCGGCTACGGGCAGTGAGATGTTGAGCGATGATAATGAGTTGCCCGATGAGACCGTAAACAAGCAGGATTTTGATATGGATTTACACGAGATTATCAATCATATTCTGAACTCGAGGGAAATAATGATTCTAAAAGACTCGTTTGGAATTGGCACGCCAGAGAAGAGTCTGGAAGAGATTTCAAAAAAGACAGGACTGAGTCGTGAACGGGTAAGACAAATCAAGGAAAAGAGTCTGCAGAAGATTCGCAATTCTAATTACTCGCGTATTCTTGCGAAATATTTATAGAATGAATTGTGTGTGCCCGCTGATGTCCTGCATTTATAATTTTCTGTTGTTTTTAATGTCAATATATAGATAAAATAAGCCGGTAGCTGGTTTTATGGGAACTAACTACCGGTTCATTTTTATTGGTGATACTGCTGTATATAATCATTCATTCGATTGTGAATCAATGTCCTGCTCTGGTTGAGTGGCAGCCAGCCCGCCTTTCGAAGTCTCTTTATAAAGCGAAGGCAGGTCGTGCCCCGTTTGTTTCATCACAGCCACTACCCGGTCGAACGATACGCGGTGCTGACCATCAGAGCATAAGGCATACAGCTGGCAGTCCATGGCTCTTGTTGCGGCGAACGCGTTGCGCTCAATGCAGGGTATCTGCACCAGGCCGCACACAGGGTCGCATGTCATTCCCAAGTGATGCTCGAGCCCCATTTCGGCAGCATACTCAATTTGTGCCACGCTACCGCCAAAAAGCTGACAGCTGGCAGCTGCCGCCATGGCACAGGCCACGCCTACTTCACCCTGGCATCCCACTTCAGCACCCGAGATAGAGGCATTGTGCTTTACTACATTTCCAAACAATCCGGCTGTAGCGAGGGCACGCAGAATCTTGATGTCGCTAAATCCGTGGCTGCGGTTGATATAGTAGAGCACGGCTGGCAGCACACCACAGGCTCCACAGGTAGGTGCGGTTACAATGGTGCCACCCGATGCGTTCTCCTCGCTTACGGCAAGGGCAAAACTAAAGATAAAGGGGCGGCTCTGTAATGTCTGCCGGTAGCTGTTGGCTTTAACGTAATATTCTGAGGCTTTGCGTGCCAGGTTTAGTGGCCCGGGCAAACGCCCCTCGTGGGTGAGCCCGTTTTGGATAGACTGCTGCATTACATGCCACACCATATCGAGATAATCCCAAATATCTTTGTTCTCGTACTGTTCAACATATTCCCAGTAGGCACAGCCATGCTTTTCGCACCACGACTGAATCTCAGTAAGCGTGTTAAGAGGATAAACTTCTTTTGTGAGCAGAACATCCTTCTCGGTTTTACCTTCCGATAATGCACCACCACCAATACTGTAAACCGTCCATTCAGGCAGAGGCTTACTGTCGGCATCCCAAGCCTCGAATTTCATTCCATTAGGATGGAAAGGCAGATAAATCTGCGGTTGCCATACTATTTCGGTTGGGGCAATGGGTTGCAGCACGTCAAGCAGTGCACGGTCGGTCATGTGTCCACGACCCGTTGCTGCCAGACTTCCGTAAAGGGTTACCCTGAATCGTGAAACCTGTTTGAAACGATTGGAGTAGATGTTAGCAGCGCGCTGTGGTCCCATGGTATGGCTCGACGAGGGGCCTTTACCCACGCGGTAAATTTCTTTAATCGATTCCATACATTATATATAATGTTCTTATTTCTTTTCTTTCAGCAAATAAACCACTACGGGCAGGTGGTCGCTGTAGCCGTTGAGCCACACACCGCCAGCGCTTGTACGCTTGGGTGAACCTTTATAACTGCCCTCAGTTTGCAGCAAGTAAGGCATGCGCTGGATTTGGCAGTTGAAGTACTTCAACGATGAATAGTCTTTTGAACCATTCTGGTTTATCAGGTTGCTTGAAAGAATAATCTGGTCGAACAAGTTCCAGTTGCCACGATACATCAACGTGCCTTTGCCATCCTTGGCAAGAATGTTGTACCAGGGATTGTACATGTCGCCAGAACCGACCTGGCTGATATTCGCCTGTGCGCCCAGACTCTCGTGCATACTCTTGTCGATGGGGTCATCGTTCATATCGCCCATCACCATAACCTTCATGCCTGGTGTGGCTTTTATGAGCGAGTCTTTAATGGCTCTCACCTCTGCTGCACCCTGCTCGCGCAGACCAGAAGATTTACCACCTCGTCTACTTGGCAGATGGCACACAATAAATGCGATCGGTTCGTCGGCCATGGTAGCTTCGACAGTGAGGAAGCCGCGGGTTACAAAATTCTTAACCGACTCAATGTGGTTTACATAGGGCTTAAGTTCTGCCTTGCGGATGGTTACCAGTTGTGGATTATAGAGCAGAGCACAGTCGATGCCTCGCAAGTCGGGACCTTCAATGTGTACGTATTTATAGCCACGTGTCTTCAAGGCTGGTTGCGCAGTAAGGTCGTTGAGCACATTGTCGTTCTCTACCTCAGCCAATCCAATGGCTGCACAGCCTATGCCGGGCAATTTGTCGGTAGCCATATCGGCCAGTGCCTGTGACATGTTCTTAAGCTTGTTGGTATACTTCAGGGCATCCCAGCGATTGCTGCCATTTGGAAGATACTCATAGTCGTTTTTGCCTTCATCGTGGCAAGTATCGAAAAGGTTTTCCATGTTGTAAAAGCCCACGGCATAAGCACTGTACTTCTTCTGAGCTCTTGTGTTAATGCCGCACAGCAACAACAAAGCCAGCAGCAAAATTGTTTTTTTCATCATAATGTTTTGAAAGATTGATGTCTGAATAATGTCTATTATCGCTTTATTCTGCAAAGATAGATAATATTTGCACTAAAATTGCATTTTTAACAAAAATGTTTTGTGAAAAAGTTCGCTTAATTAGTTTTTTTTTATTTAATTTGCAGTCGGAAACCTACAAAACAAAATATAACATGAAGCAAAACAAGCTAACACTTGCACTGTTGGCTCTCGGAGTAGCGCAAGCCGCGACCGCACAGAGCAACCAGCAGCAGGCCAAAAGCCTCGACGAGAATGCTTTCACTTTTACGGAAGCCCAACTTGGTGAGGACCAGAACAACAGTGAGGGAGTAACGATTCTTAACTCCAACACCAATGCTTATGCCAGTGAGGTGGGATATTTGTTCTCTCCTGTAAGGTTCAGATACAGAGCCTTAAATGAGAAGTATAACGAAATCTATATCAATGGCGCCCCTGTAAATGATGTAGAACGTGGCAAATTCGCATACTCCATGGTAGGCGGGTTAAATCAGATGACGCGCGACGTAGACTTCTCTCTGCCCTTTGAAAACAATGCCTATAGTCTCACGGGTATGGCCGGCAGTAATAATTATGATTTCCGTGCCGGCGATATGGGTCAGGGCCAGCGTGTGTCAGTAGGCGCTGCCAATCGTAATTATACCCTCCGGGGCATGTACACTTATAATAGTGGTTTTAATAAAAACGGATGGGCTTTCTCGGCTAACCTGACTTATCGCTGGGCTAAACGTGGCTACGTTGAGGGCACATTCTATAACTCACTCTCCTACTTCCTTGGAGTGCAGAAAATTATCAATGCCCATCACCGTCTGGCCTTCTCTACCTGGGGCAACCCAACCGAGAGGGCTTCGCAAGGCGCAGCAACCGATGAAAGCTACTGGCTGGCCAATAATTACCAGTATAATCCCTATTGGGGCTATCAGAACGGCAAGGTACGCAATTCTCGTGTAGTTAACGATTACCAGCCCACCGCTTTGCTAACATGGGATTGGAAGATTGATAATACTTCAAAGCTTACCACCAGTTTGCTGGGTAAATATGGCATCTATAAAAGTACAAAGTTAAACTATAACAACTCTGACAACCCTGCTCCTGACTACTGGAAGGTGTTGCCAAGTACATTCTATGATGTCTGGAACGAAAGCAACACAGCTATGCGTACTCAGCAGAACGTGGATGACTGGCAAACGGCTGTGGATTATTTCCGCGCAAGCAAGGCTAACCGCCAGATTAACTGGGACCGCCTGTATGCAGCCAACCGTGAGATGAATAAGATTGGAGCTGATGCCATGTACTACGAGCAGGCTCGCCACAGCAATAATCTATACTTCACACTGGCTTCGGCATATTCAAAAAATCTTACCGACAAGAGCACTTTGAATATTGGATTTAATGCTGCCGCCAACAAAGGCATGCATTACCAGACCATGGACGATTTGCTGGGCGCCACTAACTTTCACAACATAAATACCTACGCAATTGGCAACTACTCTCCTACTTCGAGCAGTGTGCAGTATGATTTGAACCACCCCAATGCTGAAGTAAAAGAAGGCGACAAGTTTGGATACGACTATAATATTAATGTAGCAAAAGGCAACTTATGGACAAGCTACACCGAAACCTTCGGCCGTGTGCACTATGGCATTAGCGCAAAATTAGGCTATGATGCCATGCAGCGCGATGGAAAAATGCGCAACGGACTCTTTGCTGATAATTCGTATGGCAAGAGCAAGACGGCCCGCTTCGTGTCGGGTGGCTTCAAGTTCAACAGCTCGTTTGATTTGGGACGTGGACACGTGTTCATGTTAGGAGCCGGTTACGAGAGCAAGGCACCACTGGCAAGTGTGGCTTTCCAGGCTGCCGAGATGAACAACGACTATGTTAAGGGCTTGAAGAACGAACTTGTATTCAGCTCGCAGCTGGCTTACCAGTACAGCAGCACATGGTTACATGCCAATGTGAGTGCTTACTACAACCGTGTAGACAAAGCTACAGAGTGGACCTGCTTCTATTTTGACGACATCAACTCTTTCTCTTACAACTCTTTAACAGACTTGAGCAAAGAGTACTATGGCTTAGAGGCTGGTGCCAAAGTAAAACTGGCTTCCTGGTTAGATTTGAAATTGTTGGGCACAATCAGCCAGGCCAAGAACATCAGCAATGCACATGTACGTTATCTGAACTCTACACAAGGCACTTATAACGACGACATTGCCCTGGTAAAGAACATGCACGACGACGGCACTCCGCTTACAGCTACCAGCATTGGTCTGGATTACCATCTCAACAACTGGTACGTAAGTCTAAATGCTAATTATTACGACCGTATCTATCTTAGCTATTCGCCCTATTACCGCTATGAGAGCAAGCTGGCCAAACTTCCTGGTGGAGTTAATGAGGATGGAACTTACAATGTATCACCTCAGGATAAAGGTCATGGCGGCTGGATGATTGACGGAAGCATAGGCAAGAACATCTACTTGCGTAACGGTCACTCTCTGTCGTTCAACCTTATGGTTACCAACATCTTTAACAATGAGAAGATTGTGACAGGCGGTTACGAGCAGAGTCGTAGTGACTATACCTCATCAGGCAATAGCCGTGGCTACTCTTTCAGCAAGAATCCTAAGAAATACTATGCCTTCGGTACAAATGGCATGTTCCAGATTTCTTATCGCTTCTGATAACTACACATTATTTAATATAGCAGACATCATTTAAGAAAATGAAAAAGTTAAATATCATATTACTACTGCTTGCGTGCTTTGCTTTTAGTGCCTGTATGGACGACGGTTACGATACACCTACTTCATCAGGTCGGGGAAACGACAGCATCAAGGCCACTAATGTTGTTACCATTAGTGACTTAAAGAATGATTACAAGCAATACATCGAGACTGATTACCGTGATGGAGTAAGCTATACCAAGATAGACAAAGATATTCAGATCAAGGGCTACATCACCGGCAACGATATTACCGGCAACCTCTACAACGAGGTATCACTACAAGACGAGACGGGTGCCATCATTATCGCCATCTCAGAAGGAGGCCTGTGTGGCTATCTGCCTGTTGGAACCGAGATTCTTGTCAATCTTAAAGGCCTTTACATTGGTAACTATGGCTTGCAGGCAGAAATTGGTACACCGTTTACCAGCTCTAAAGGCGGTACTTATGTTAGCCGCATGAGTCGTATGCTTTGGAATCAGCATTTTACTTACACCGGCAATACAAAGACAATGGACCCCGTAGAGTTTGATGTAGCTACCTGGAACAAGAACCGTACACAGTATGGTGGCATGCTCGCTACACTGAAGAACGTGAAGTTTAAGGTGAGCAGCGACAAGGAAACCTATGCCAACCCTGGCGCTGGCGCAGGCTCTAAAACCATCTACTTCACCGGAGGCAGCAACACTAACAGCTCGGTTGAACTTTACACCAGCAACTATGCCGACTTTGCGGCCGAGAAGGTGCCTACTGGCACAGTGAATGTAACCGGTATCGTGAAGCGTTATAATAATTACTGGGAATTCATTATACGTTCACTCGACGACGTGCAGGAAGTTAAATAACATCGCCATATCATGGCAATCATGAAATAACCTATTTAAAAGAAAAATTTACGTTATGAAAAAAATATTATTAAGCGTGATGGCTGTTGCCATCGGTATGGTAAGTTTTACCAGTTGTGAGGACGTGCCTGAACCCTACGCAACCCCAAGCAACGGCGGTAGCGAAGTGGTAATAGACTCCACAGACTACATCAACGAGACTTTCGCCAGTGGTTTTGGCTCATTCAAACCTGTTACACCTGAGGGTACACCCTGGACGGCCGATTCACACGGCTATGCAAAAGGTACAGGTTACGACAATGCTTCAAAGGCTACCACAGCTTCGAATGCCTTCCTGGTTTCTAAGACGGTTGATTTATCAAAGAGCACCGGCGCCTATATCCAGATGGATTACATTCTGCGTTATTATACCAACTATGGCGCCTCTAAACCCGGTGTGGCCGACAAGCTGCTTATTACCGACAACTATACCGGCGACCCCACCACTACAACCTGGACGGATATCACCGGCACCCTGACAGAGGGCTCCGACTGGAATACATGGACCACACTTTCAGTGAATGTACCTGCTGAGTTTATTGGTAAGAATAATGTAGTGGTAGCCTTGCAGTATACCTGCCAGAGCAATTCTGCAACCTGGGAGGTAAAGAACTTCAAGATGGCTGAGGGCAAGGCCTCAAATGATACACCTGTTACCCCTGTTACCGGTGATTTAATCAACGAGACTTTCGAATCAGGTTTTGGCACATTCTCTGTTAACAATGTCAAAGGAACACCGTGGACCATCGACTTCAAAACAGCTAAGGCTTCTGGCTATGATAATGTCTCAAAGTCGACTACAGCCTCAGAGAGCTATCTCGTTTCAAAAGCTGTTGATTTGAGCTCTGTGAATGCAGCCTATCTTGAATTCCAGTATATTCTGCGCTATTATACCAGCAATGGTTCTGTAGTTTCGGGTGTTGAGGACAAGGTGTTGATTACCGATAATTACACAGGTGATGCCTCAACCACCCATTGGACCGACATTACTGGTACTCTTACAGAAGGTCGCGATTGGACCACCTTCTCTACTTACAAGCAGGCCATCCCATCAGCTTTTGTCGGCAAAAAGAACGTTGTAATTGCGTTGAAGTATGCTTGTGGCAGCAAGTCGGCAGTAACTACTCAGCACCCCCCAGTATGATGCGTGTACCTACCGCGTTAATTTTTCACAAACTTGATTTCCGTTTAATTCCAAACCAATGTTAATGCGTCTTAGAAATGGCATCCTTGGGCATGTGCA
>Ga0256406_1001865_pt1 | contig 32163 bp, 23 predicted proteins | sample RumenRJG_03DNA_FD_185986 | JGI IMG/M metagenome (GOLD analysis project Ga0256406, IMG submission 185986) | Bovine rumen microbial communities from Lethbridge, Alberta, Canada - RJG_03 | ecosystem: Host-associated > Mammals > Digestive system > Stomach > Rumen | place: Canada: Alberta | collected... | reverse complement strand
CGCATTGTTCAAGGGATTTTAAGTCCCTCGTGTCTACCATTCCACCACCATGGCATCGTGTTTTGAGAGCGGAAAACGAGATTCGAACTCGCGACCTCAACCTTGGGAAGGTTGCACTCTACCACTGAGTTACTTCCGCTTGGTTCGTTTTCTCTTACTCTATATATTTAAGAACTCTTAAGTATAAAAAAAAGAGCGGGCAACGAGACTCGGACTCGCGACCTCAACCTTGGCAAGGTTGCGCTCTACCAACTGAGCTATGCCCGCAATTTAATATCATCTTCAAAAGAAACTTCCGCACCACAAATCTCTCTTTTAAGCCTCCCTCAAACAATTCAGCCCCTTCTGAATTTGACGTTGCAAAAATAGTATGAAAAAAAATACTAACCAAATTTTTTTTAAACTTTTTGAATTATTTTTTTGATGTCATTGAGCTTATTAAGAGCTTGAATAGGTGTAAGATTTTCTATATCAGTATTTAAAATATCATCTTTTATTTCTTCAAGTATAGGGTCATTTAATTGAATAAAGCTTGTTTGAAAACTTTCTATTGCTTGTTTTTTTCTTTCATTTTGCTCTTTTTTACGGCTTTTGTTTGAGTTCTCACCCTCATTTATTCCAAGTTGTAGAGAGTCTGAACGAGATTCTTCCAAGGATGTTAGCATATCATTGGCAATAGAAAGAACCTCTTTTGGAACTCCTGCGAGGCGAGCAACGTGAATACCGAAACTTTGAGAAGAACCTCCTTTAGCAATCTTTCTTATGAATATTATTTTAGAGCCTAATTCTTTTACTGTTATATGATAGTTCTTTATTCTTTCAAAGTTTTGTTCCATTGCAATAAGTTCGTGATAATGTGTTGCAAAAAGAACTTTTGCTCTGTGCTTATGGTTATGTAGATATGAAGCAATCCCCCAAGCAATAGAAACTCCATCGTATGTTGAAGTACCTCTACCTATCTCGTCTAAAAGAATGAGAGAATGTGGTGAAAGGTTGTTAAGAATAGACGCCGTTTCGTTCATTTCTACCATGAAAGTACTTTCACCAGAAGCGATATTATCAGAAGCACCTACGCGTGTAAATATTTTATCTACTAATCCTATTTGAGAACGTCTTGCAGGAACATAACTTCCTATTTGAGCCATAATGACAATAAGAGCAGTTTGACGAAGATACGCACTTTTACCACTCATGTTTGGTCCAGTAATGATTACTATTTGTTGAGTAGTAGTATCCAAATAAACATCATTAGCAATATATTCCTCTCCTTTAGGTAACATTTTTTCAATAACAGGGTGTCTTCCTTGTGCAATATGTAAAATATCGCTTTCCATAATCTCTGGACGAGTATAACCATTGTCCATTGCTACAATAGCAAACGAAAGTAAGCAATCCAAAACAGACAATTCCACTGCAGAAGAATGCAATCGTTCTATATATGTTTTACACTCTTCTATGACTTCGTGATATAATCTGTTTTCTAAAGCAGAAATGTTTTCTTGAGCTGAAAGCATGGCAGATTCTATCTCTTTAAGTTCTGGAGTAATATATCGTTCTGCATTTGCAAGAGTTTGTTTTCTTGTCCAATTCTCAGGTACTTTATCTTTATGAGTATTGGTTACTTCTAAGTAATATCCAAAAACATTATTAAAACCAATCTTTAAGGAAGGTATATTAGTCTTTGCAGATTCTGTTGTACATATTTCGTCTAAGATACTTTGAGAATTAGTTGTTATATCCCTGTAATTATCTAACTCTGCATTAAAACCTTGTTTTATAGCATTCCCTTTATTAATATTATTTGGAGCATCTGGACTTATTGCTTTAAGAACAAATTCTCTCATTTCTTTGCAATCGTCCAAAATTGGATACAACTCTTTGTCTTTATCTAAAGAAGCGATAAAATCTTTCAACTTTTCTATAGCAAAAAGAATATCTGTAAAATGATATAATTCATTAGGAGTAATTCTATGGAAAGAGAGTCTTGATATTATTCGCTCCATATCTCCTATTTGTTGCAAGGATTCTTTCATTACTTCTCTTAACTCATCATTATATATAAGAGAGGTAACTATTTTTTGTCTTTGTTCTATGTCTTCTTTTTTCTTTAGTGGCAAAACAATCCATCGTTGCAGAAGTCTTGCTCCCATATTACTCTGAGTGCGATTTAAAATATGGTATAAGGTGCTTTCATTAGAATTATGAGAAGAAACAAGTTCAAGATTGCGAATGGTGAATTTATCCATCCAAACAAAGTCGTTGTTATCTATACGAGATATGTTACAGATGTGAGATAATTCTTTGTGGTTTGTTTCTCTGATATAATAAAGAGCAGAACCAGCAGCAATGGTTGCAAGAGGCATGTCTTCTATTCCAAAGCCTTTAGCCGAATTTACTCCGAAAACATCTTCCAAAGTATCCTTGGCAAAATCTAAAGAGAAAACCCAATCATCGTATGTTTTAGTAAGTATGTTGTTAGGTAATATATTTTCTAATTCTCTTTCATAATGTCTTTGAATAACTATTTCCTTAGGCATGAAATTTTGAATCAACTTGTCTATGTTTAATTCATTACCTTCAGAAACAAAGAAATCGCCTGTATTTATATCAATGAAAGCAACACCATATTCATTTTTCTTTTTATGTAAGGCACAAAGAAAAGTATTTTGCGAACGTTGTTCTATAGCAGAGTCATAAGAAATGCCTGGAGTTACAATTTCTTCTACGCTACGTTTTACAATACCTTTTGCAAGTTTAGGATCTTCCATTTGTTCGCATATAGCTACTCGCTTACCTGCTTGAATAAAACGAGGAAGATAATTGTCCAAAGCATGATAAGGAAAACCTGCTAATCTATCTTGTCCGTTAGCACTTCGTTTTGTTAGTACAATATTGAGAATCTTAGAAGTCTCAACGGCATCCTCTCCAAAAGTTTCATAAAAATCTCCGACTCTAAACAGTAATATTGTATCGGGATATTGTGCCTTTACCTCGTTGTATTGTTTCATTAAAGGCGTTATCTTTTCTGAATTTGCCATGTGTAGAATAATGTTAGTTATAGAAGTTTATAATATCGTTATTTCCAAAATTTCCATCATAGGACTTGGTTCAATAATAGCATCTTTAGCTATTGCAGGTATCATTAAAATTTCTCCTGCACTAAGAGGAATACGATGTCCCATTGAACTTACAAAACCTTTGCCAGCAACACAAAAATAAAGATAAAACGTATCTGAATTAGAATAATCTTTTTTTAGTCCTTGTGTTAGAGGCATTATGTTAGTAACAAAGTAAGGGCATTCAACTAAGTTGTTTGTTTCATTTAGATGATAATGATAATGAACTTTAGCAGTTCCCTCTTGTTTTGAAAGATCTAAAACTTCTAAACCTTGTTCCAAATGAAGTTGTCTCGGATTTCCTTTTTCATCTTTTCTGTCCCAGTCATAAAGACGGAATGTTGCATCGCTGCTTTGTTGTATTTCCGCTAAAAGAATACCTTTGCCAATAGCGTGCATTGTACCTGCAGGTATAAAAAATAAATCTCCTTGTTGCGCTATGTCTTTGTGCATAACTTCTTTGAAAGTTTTGTTTCTTAACCTGTTGATTATGTCGGCTTTTGTCTCTTTTTCATTAAAACCTACATATATTTCAGAACCTTCATCAGCTTGTAAAACATACCACATCTCTGTTTTGCCATTTTCCATTCCGTGCTTGTAAGCATAGTCGTCATCGGGATGAACTTGGATAGACAAATTGTCATTAGCATCTATCAGTTTGATAAGCAAAGGAAATTCAGTGGAAAATCTGTCAAAATTTTCTTCTCCCAATAGTTCATCATTATACATTTCTATTACTTCAGGTAGAGTACATTCTGCTAAGAAACCATTTTCAACCACAGTTTCATTTCCTTCTAAAGCAGACAATACCCATAGTTCTCCGCATCTGTTTAATGGAGAATAATCTATTCCGACTATATTTCTTATCTTGTTTCCTCCCCAAATTTTATCCTTGAACAAAGGCATAAATTTCAAAGGATATAATCCTTGCTCTTTCATCGTATGTTGTTTTATTTGTTTTTTTTCTGCCTGCAAAAATATACATTTTATTTCAATTGACAATTTCAATTGAAAAGGAGTATTCATAAAATAGAAAAGAAAAATGAAAAAATATGGATTATGGCTAAATTATTTATTGTCAGGTTTCTAAGATTGGCTAAAAAAAGACTTGGTTTTAGTAAAAAAAGACTTGATGTTTAGGGTGTAAAGAGTTGATCTTTTTTTGCTAACTCTTGATCTTTTTACATTAAGTCTTGATGTTTTTTTAACAGCATTATATTTGAATATTTTTGTTCAAAAAAATTGAATTATTATGCTTTTACTTTTCTAAGAAATAAGGATTATTAAAGTAACGCAACTGCTACTTTTTTACTATTTTATTACATTAAGTTATTTCCAATACAACAAATTTTATTAATTTTGCGTCTTAATAAAAACAAAATAACAATGGACGATAAACTTTATTATTCTATTGCAGAGGTGTCCAAGGAATTTGATTTACCTTATTCCACACTTAGATTTTGGGAAACAGAATTCACTAAGTTAAAACCAAAGAAAAACAAACGAGGAGTACGTTTCTATACAAAGGAAGACGTAGAACTCGTAAGGCGGATAGCATATCTTACAAAAGAGAAACATTTTACTTTGGACGGAGCAAAAAAAGCGATGAGAGAAGAAAAATATCAAAACAATGAATACAAAGAAGTTTTAGATACTTTAACTAAAACAAAACAGTTTTTATTGGAATTGAAAAAACAAATAAAACAAACAGATAATGAATAATAAAAAGACCATAGCCTTAGTTTGTGGAGGCTATTCAGGTGAGTTCGTAATATCTTTACAATCAGCAGAGCAAATAGAAAATAATCTTAAAAATGATTTCAATCTTTATAAGGTAATACTGACAAAAGAGGATTGGTATTATGAAAAAGAGAATAGAAGATACTCTATTAATAAGGATGATTTTTCTCTTGATATAGAAGGAAAGAAAGTAAAGTTTGATGGAGTATTTATCATAGTTCATGGGACACCGGGAGAGAATGGTTTGTTGCAAGGTTATTTTGATATGTTGGGAATGAAATACAACACTTGTGATGCTTTGTGTTCTGCTGTAACTTTTGATAAAACAACTTGTAATGCTGTAGTAAGAGAAACGAATATTGTTAATGTAGCAAAGAATGTTACTATATACGATAGCGAAGAAATAAATATTGATGATATTCTTTCAAAGGTTAGTTTGCCTGTTTTTGTGAAACCTTCACAAGGAGGTTCTTCTATAGGAATGACAAAAGTAAAGGAAAAATCAGAGTTAAGAGATGCAATAAAACGAGCCTTTGAGGTTCATCCTAAAGTTTTGATTGAGGAATTTATACCTGGCACAGAACTGTCTTGTGGAGTATTTATGGAACAAGGAGAAGTGATGGCTTTTCCTGTAACAGAGATAGTGCCAAAAGCAGAGTTCTTTGATTATGACGCAAAGTATGATGGAACAACAGATGAAATAGTTCCTGCAAGAATAAGTAAAGAACTTAAAGAACTTGTGCAACAGACTACGGTTAGAATATATAAGGATTTGAATTGTAAGGGAGTTTGTAGAATAGACTACATATATAATAAGAAATTAGATAAATTATATTTCTTGGAAGTAAATACAACACCAGGACAAAGTCTTAATAGTATAGTACCTAACCAAGTAAGAGCAATGGGCAAAGATGTTCATTGGCTTTATTACACACAAATGGCAGAAATACTATAAAATACTCTCTTTCTATGTTTAAAAGTATGCAAAACATATTCAGAATTTTAAGATATATGCTTAACTACAAGCGATATATCATGTTGAATATCTTTTTCAATTTTCTGCATATTGTTTTCAATCTTTTTTCCATAGTAATGATAGTTCCTTTTATTAGTATTTTATTCGGATTAGTAGAGGCTCCGGATTCGTTGCCTGATTTCGCCTTATCTAAAGATGCGATAGTAGGTATAGTAGCTTATTATCTAAATTACTATAAAGAGACTCAAGGTTTTTTTACTTGTTTGTTGTATATATGTGGCTTTTTTACTTTATTCACTTTTCTTTCCAATTTATTCAGATATTTAGGACTTTATTTTGTTGTCCCAATACGCAACGGCATTCTTAATGACCTTAGAATAGATATTTATAAAAAACTAACTATATTACCTATTTCTTATTTTTCAAACATAAGAAGAGGAGATGTTGTTTCACGACTTACTTCGGATTGTAGTATAGTAGAATGGACAGCTGCGACAAGTCTTCAAATGGTTGTTAAGGACCCTTTAATGATAATTGTTTTTGCCATAGCTTTGTTTATTACTAATTGGCAATTTATGTTGTTTGTATTAGTAGTGTTGCCTTTACCTATGGCTTTGATAAGAAAAGTATCTGTTAGACTAAATAGAGATAGTATAAAAACCCAACAAAAAGCAGCAGACCTATTGTCGTTTTCAGAAGAAGCTCTTTCTACTATTAAAAATACTAAGGGATTGAAAGCGGAAAGCATTATGCAATCTCGCTTCAATATACACAATAGAGCATACGAAAAGATAAGTAACAAGGTTATTAGAAAGAATGCCTTAGCGTCGCCTTTATCGGAGTTTTTTTCTATGATGATACTTTCTATTGTTATTATAGCAGGAGGTATTTTTGTATTGAAAGGTCAGATGAATGCGGGAGTATTAATCGCTTTTACTGTTGTCTTTTCAAGGGTTATTTCTCCAATAAAAGAATTGATTACTGCTTACTATAATTTTAAAAGAGGTGAAGCTGCTGCTAAGCGAATTTATGAAATACTTGATGCAGAAGAAAAGATTGAAGAGAAGCCGAATGCTATTATGATGGATGGTTTTAAAGAGAAAATAGATTTTAAAGATGTAGGCTTTGAGTATGAAGGTAATGAAAGTTTCTCTCTTCAGCATATTAATCTAACAATAAATAAGGGAGAAAAAGTTGCTATTGTTGGAGCTTCTGGTGCAGGTAAAACAACAATTTTTGATTTACTACCACGATTTGCAGACGTAACAAAGGGAGAACTCCTTATAGATGGAGTAGATATAAGAGACTTTAATATTAATTCTCTTAGAAAGCATATAGGTATAGTTACTCAATACTCTATTCTTTTTAATGATACAATATATAATAATATAACGTTTGGTCTGAAAGGAATAGAAGAAGGACAAGTGAGAGAAGTGGCTCGCTTAGCCAATATAGAAGACTTTATAGAATCTTTGCCAGAAAAATATCAAACAAATATAGGTGATAATGGTACTGCACTTTCTGGAGGGCAAAGACAAAGAATATGTATTGCAAGAGCTTTGTTGAGAAATCCTCAGATACTTCTTTTGGATGAAGCAACTTCAGCTATGGATACAGAAAATGAGCATAAAGTTTCTTTGGCAATAGACAATGCAATGAAGAATCGTACTATTGTAATAATAGCTCATAGACTTTCAACAGTAACAGATGCAGACAAAATAATTGTTTTAGATAAGGGAAGAATAGTAGAAATGGGTAATCATCAAGAATTATTACAAAAGAATGGTTATTACACTACTCTTGTTAATTATTCCAAGCATATAAAACAATGATATTTACAATAAAATAAAAAAGATGACGTTGTAGTTTGGTAAAAAATAAATTAATATTATAAATTATATGAAAGTAATAAAAATTTTATTGTTGAGTGCCTTAGTATTTTTGGTAACAGATGTTTATGCACAAGGTCAGGCAGGTAAATATTCAGTAACAGGTAAGGTTTTGGAAGAAACTTCTTCTGAACCGATGCCATACGTTAGTGTTGCTTTACTCAAAGTAGCAGATTCTACGGTTATAGATGGAGGAATAACAAATGATAAGGGAGTTTTTTCTATTACTAATCGTAGAGCAGGAAAATATATATTGAAATACTCTTTTGTGGGTTACAAAGATACTTATAAAGATATTGAAATAAAAAATGCTTCTGTTGATGTAGGTACTGTTATGTTGAAAGCCTCAAGCGAAACATTGGAAGAAGTGAAAATTGTTGGAGCAAAACAAATGATGGAATACAAATTAGACAAAAGAGTTATTAATGTAGATCAAAATCTTGTTTCTGCTGGCGGCAATGCGAGTGATGTTTTAGAAGATGTTCCAAGTGTTGAGGTTGATGATGAAGGAAATATTTCTCTTAGGGGAGCAAGCAATGTTACTCTTTTAATTGATGGTAAGCCATCTTCTTTATATGGAAACGATGTTCCAAGTGTGTTGGCTCAAATACCAGCTTCTCAAATAGACAAAATAGAAGTTATTACAAACCCTTCTGCAAAATACAATCCTGAAGGTATGAGTGGTATTATTAATATCACACTTAAAGAAAAAGGAAACATGGGGTTGAATGGTAATATCAATATTTCTTCTGGAACAGCTTTGAAAAAATGGATGCCACAAGAAAGTATTGCAGCTTCTCTTAATTGGTCTAACAAAAAATTTTCTCTTTCTGCTTCAGGTGATTTTAGATATGATAAGAGAGGAATGATAACGGATGGTCTTAGATTTATAAAAGGAACAACAGGAGCAACAACAGATCTTATAAGAACAACAAGAAATGGAGGAGAAACAGGTTTTGGTGGAGGAATACGTTTAGGAGGTGAATGGTATATCAACAAATTCAACACTCTTTCTCTTAGTTTCAATACACATGTGCATAATACTCCTGATGATTATTCCACAACAAGAAACAACAATTTGTTGAACCTTACCAATGATGCGAGAAATAATACTGATAAAAGTGAAGGTATTAACGATGGACAGTTTAATAATATTGGTTTGACTTATCAAAAAGACTTCAAAGATAAAAAAGGACAATTGTTTTACTCAAGTTTTACTTGGAACTGGGGAAAGTTCAATCGTAAAATAGAAGATAATGTAATATATGATAACCTTGTTTATGATGCAATTGGTAATTTAACTAATCCAAATTATATGCGTGGTGATACTTCTGAAAGTAATAATCACAGAGCCGTTGCAGATATTCACTATGTTCATCCTTTCAGTGAAAAAATGCAATTAGAAGTAGGTTATAATATGAATTATAACGAAAGTAAATCAACAAGCATAACAGCATACGACAATGTTAGAAATCCTACAGAGAGTTATGATTTTGAAAGAGAGGAATACATTCATGCTTTATATGCAACATTTGGACTACAAATCAACAAATTTTCTGCACAATTAGGAGCAAGACAAGAATTTGTGAACAATGATTTCAAGAAAACTGACTTTGCAGGTGTTAAGACTCCATTTGACAAAGACTACAATTCATTCTATCCAACTATTCATCTTTCTTATCAACTTAATCAAAATAATTCTTTCCAAGTATCTTACTCTAAACGTATCCGCAGACCAGATCCTTGGACTATGATGCCGAATATAGACCGTACAAATAAGGAATATCTTCGTTTTGGTAATCCGAATATAGATCCAGAATACACAGATGCTTTTGAATTAGGTTGGTCTTTGATGTTTGAAAAGACGACAATTTTCACATCTGCTTACTATCGTTATGTAAATAATGGAATGACACGTTTCCAATTCCTATGGAATCAAGCTAATGCTAACTACTATGGTTTTGATTGGGCTTGGACTGCAGCAGGAAGTGAAGATGCTGATGCTCTTACTGCTCAAACTTTTGTAAATCTTGCACATTCTTCAAACTATGGTTTGGAAGTTATTATTGATAGAGATATAACAGATTGGTGGAAAGCTAACTTAAGTATGAACTTCTTTGGTTCTTATCAAGATGGTACTGCTTTGAACTATGATAAAACAACTTCTTTTAATTTCAACACAAAACTCAATACAACAATTACACTACCTAAAAACTTTACAATTCAGATTTCCGGCAGATACTATGCTCCACGCAAAAGCATTCAAGGTAGAGACAATGCAAGATATGACTTTGATATAGCAATAAAGAAATCTTTGTGGAACAAACAAGCTAACATTGGTATCAACTTCAGAGATATATTTGATACAAGAGGAGGTTTTGGCTATGCTTATACAGACCAATACATAACCTTTACAAAACGTCATCCTTATTCTCGTAGCGTTCGTCTTTCATTCTCTTACAACTTTGGTAAGACAGCTAATATGGAACGAAAAGTAAAGCAACAACAATCTTCTGGTCAGGAATATACAGGAGGTTCTGGAGAAAATTATGACGAATAATCAACAAATCTTTGATAAAATAAGAAGAAAGTATGTTGCCTTAACTCCCGAAGAGGAGGTAAGGCAACTTACTGTTAATATACTTAACAAAAATTTTAATTATCCCTTAACTCGTTTTTCCCTAGAAGCACAAATAAATGTCGGACAAAGAAAGAAACGTTATGATATAATTGTTAGAGACAGTCAAGGAGAACCTTTTATGTTAGTAGAGTGCAAAGCCAAGAGTGTAGAGATAAACGAGAAAACCTTTCTGCAAGCATCTGCATATAATCTTAGTCTTAATGCTCCTTACATTCTTTTAACTAATTCAGTAACTACACTTCTTTTTCATAAGACACCACAAGGTTATATTCAGCAGACAACAATTCCAGAATTGTTATAGAATATTTGTACATTTTAATTTATTTTGTAACTTTGCAGAGTAAATTATCAAAGAAATAAAACACAATTTATAGTATGGGGAACAAAAATAATATCAATAGAAGAGATTTTCTTAAACGTTTAGGGATGGGAGGTGTGGCTCTAATGGGAGCATCTGTGCTTAAGCCAATAGAAACTATAGCAAAAACAACTTTGGAAGAAGACATAAAACCTATTGCTAACAAAATGATGACCTATCGTATAAATCACAATACAAATGATAGAGTATCTTTGTTGGGTTTTGGTATGATGCGTCTTCCTAGTGAGAATAAAGTAATAAAACAAGAAGAGGTTAATCATTTGGTTGATATTGCCATTGCAAATGGAGTCAATTACTTTGATACTGCTCCTGTTTATCATGGAAGAACGAGTGAGCAAGCAACAGGCATAGCACTTAGCAAACACAGTAGAAAAGATTTCTATGTTGCGACTAAACTTTCGAATTTCTCTCCTGAGAGCAAGACAACTGAAGGAGCAAAGAAGATGTATTATGATTCCTTTAAGAACCTTCAAGTTGATGTTATAGATTATTATCTTTTGCATTCCATAGGTGGAGGGGGAGAAAACGAAATAAAGGAAAGGTTTTTGGATAATGGTATTTTGGATTTTCTTATTGAAGAACGAAAGAAGGGAAAGATAAGAAATCTTGGTTTCTCTTATCATGGAGATGTAAAGATATTTGATTATATGCTTTCATTGCACAACAAATACCATTGGGATTTTGTTCAAATACAGATGAATTATGTGGATTGGCGTCATGCTTCTATAACCAAGAATGAATGGGGAGGAACTCCAGATGCAGATGCTGAATACCTTTACAATAAATTAACACAGATGAACATCCCTGTTGTTATCATGGAACCTTTGCGAGGAGGTCGTTTAGCTAATCTACCAGAGGATATAGCCAAGGAACTTAAAGCAGAAAGGCCTCAAAGTTCTTTGGCTTCATGGGCTTTTCGTTGGTGTGGAAGTTATCCAAATGTGCTTACAGCTCTTAGTGGAATGACTTATTTAAGAGATTTGGAAGATAATGTAAGAACTTATTCTCCATTAGAATCATGCACAAGTAAGGAGAATACTTTATTAGAGAGAATTGCAGACAAAATAGAAGGTTATCCTACAATACCTTGTACACAATGTAACTATTGTATGCCATGTCCTTTTGGAGTAAATATTCCTGGAAACTTCGCTTACTATAATGACAAGATAGATAAAAGAATAATACCTTTGCCAGACAAGTCAGAGAAAGACTATAATAGTAGAGTAACTGAGTTCCAAAATGGTTTCTATAAAGCATTGAAGCAAGAAGAAACTGCAATGAAGTGTAGGGATTGTGGTATTTGCCTTGCAAAATGTCCTCAAAAGATAAGGATTCCAAACCAACTAAATAGAATAAAAGAGATACTTAACAGTTAAACGGGATTTTTCCCTTTAAAAATGGGAAAATTGATTTAAAAAACGGGCTTTTTGTGATGCAAAAACCCCGTTTTCTTTTTTTTAAACGGCGATTTCTAAGGCAAAGACCCCGTTTTGTTTTGGCGATGTTTCTTTATTGAAATTAGAGATAAAATATATTGTATATTATTCTTTTTTCTTAATTTTGCAAACTGAAAAATAATATATATATTTAATAATCTTAAAATACAAATTACGAATATGTCACAGATAATTGGCGTTCATGCAAGACAGATTTTGGATTCAAGAGGAAATCCAACAGTAGAAGTAGAAGTTTATACAGAAGCAGGTGCAGTAGGTAGAGCAGCAGTTCCATCTGGAGCATCAACAGGAGTGCATGAAGCAGTAGAACTAAGAGATGGAGATAAATCAGCCTTTTTAGGAAAAGGTGTTTTAAAGGCCGTTCAAAATGTAAATAAAACAATAGCAGAAGAGTTGAGAGGCTTGCCTGTTCAAGAGCAAATTCTTATTGATAAAAGAATGATAGAACTTGACGGCACAGACAACAAAGGTCGTTTAGGTGCCAATGCTATTCTTGGTGTTTCCTTAGCATGTGCAAAAGCAGCAGCAATGGAAACAGGTCAGGAATTGTATCGTTATATAGGTGGAGCAAATGCTTATACTCTTCCTACACCAATGATGAATATTCTTAACGGAGGCGCACATGCAGACAATAAAATAGACTTTCAGGAATTTATGATTATGCCTGTTGGTGCAAATACTTTCTCTGAAGGGCTTAAAATGGGTGCTGAGGTATTCCATAATCTAAAATCAGTGCTTAAAGACAAAGGTCATTCAACAAATGTTGGTGATGAAGGCGGTTTCGCTCCAAACTTAGGTAGCAACGAAGAAGCTATAGAGGTTGTACTTCAAGCAATAGAAAGAGCAGGTTATCGTCCTGGTGAAGATGTTTGCATTGCCCTTGACCCAGCAAGTAGTGAATTTTATCTACCAGAGGAAAAGGTATATCATTTTAAATGGTCCAGCGGAGAAAAACTTACTTCTGCTCAAATGGCAGACTATTGGAAGACATGGACAGATAAATATCCTATCATATCAATAGAAGACGGTATGGCAGAAGATGATTGGGACGGATGGAAGATTCTTACTGACAAAATAGGGGACAGAGTTCAACTTGTAGGTGATGATTTGTTTGTTACTAACGTTAAACGTCTGCAAATGGGTATAGATAAAGGTGTTGCAAACTCAATACTTATCAAATTCAATCAAATAGGTACTCTTACAGAAACAATCAATGCTGTACGTTTGGCAAACAATAATGCCTACACTGCTGTTATGTCACACAGAAGTGGTGAAACAGAAGACACAACAATAGCAGATCTTGCCGTTGCATTGAACACTGGTGAGATAAAAACAGGCTCTGCTTCCCGTACAGACAGAATTTGCAAGTATAATCAATTGCTTCGTATAGAAGAAGAACTTGGAGAACAAGCTGTTTATCTTGGAAAAAACTTCTTCAAAGCAAGAAAATAAATTTTAATTCTTAATAGTTTAAGGTGCTATTGCAGTTAATGGCACCTTAATTTTTTTTCTAATACAGACTATGCACAATTTTTATAATCTTGAAGTAAATAATGATGAGGCAATAACTCATCTTCCTTTCTTTCCTTCTATAGCTTGGCTTAGTTTTGCTGAAAAACAGAGAGAGATAAGTATAGATATTTACGAAACATTTCCCAAACAGACTTTTAGAAACAGGATTCTCTTGATGTCTTCCAATGGTTTGCAAGCTATAACCGTTCCCGTACAACGTGATAAGCATGAAAAAATTCTTACAAAGGACGCTAAAATATCCTATAAGGAAAATTGGAACATAAGACTTTGGAGAGCAATATATTCAAACTATGGTAATAGCCCTTATTTTGAATATTATTCAGATGAGATAAAAAACATTTTACTGAGAGAGTTTGAATATTTGATGGATTTGAACGTGGAGGTCTTTATGTTTTTGAAAAAATGTTTCTCACTTTCTTGCAGCCTGACTCTTACTGATAGATTTATGTACAGAAAAGAAAGCAATTACCTCAACTCTTTTTCTATTAAGACAAGGAAATCAGACGGCGTAGGATTTCCTCCTTATATTCAGTGTTTTTACGAGAAGATTCCTTTTGAGGAAAATTTGTCTTCATTGGATTTATTACTATGTTTAGGTGGAAGAGAGGGGAGAGAATATTTACTAAAAAACTAATTTCTTGTTTAAATTCTTTGTTAAAATTCAAAAAATATATACCTTTGCACTCTAAAGTTGGACTCCATTGAAAAAGACTAAGATTTGAGAAAAAAAGATCAAGACTTTTTTTGCTAAAACCAACTCTTTTGGGGTAAAAGATCAAGTCTTTTTTTACGAAAACGAAGACTTTTTTAAAGGAGAAAAACTTTTGTTGTAAAATACTGAAATATAAACAATTAAAGTATAACTAAAATAATAAAAACTATGTTTAAAAGTCATCCAAAAGGTTTAGTTTCGGCTGCTTTGAGTAATATGGGCGAGCGTTTTGGCTACTATATTATGAATGCCGTACTGTTGTTATTCCTTTGTTCTAAGTTTGGACTAAGTGATAGCACATCTGGTTTAATTTATTCTATTTTCTATGCTGCAATATATGTGCTTTCTTTAGTCGGAGGTATTATTGCGGACCGTACTCAAGACTACAAGGGTACAATTCAGAAGGGTTTGATAGTAATGGCTTTAGGTTATGTCCTTTTAGCTATACCTATTACTTCAACATCTGCCAATATTTCTTGGCTTTTGCCTTTTACCTGTTATGCTTTGGCACTTATTGCTTTTGGTAATGGTCTGTTCAAAGGTAATCTACAAGCAATTGTTGGTCAAATGTATGATAATTATGAAATAGAAGAAGCAAAGAAAGGTGAGCAAGCTTTAAGAATAGCAAAGACAAAGCGTGATTCTGGTTTCCAAATCTTTTATGTATTCATCAATATTGGAGGTTTGATAGCTCCTTTTGTTGCTCCATTGTTAAGACAATGGTGGTTAAAGGTTAATGGTTTTGTTTACAATGCCAACCTTCCAGAACTTTGCCACAAGGTGATAGACGGTAGCATCGGCGACCAAGTAGCTAAATATAATGAACTTTCATCTGCTGCAACACTTACAGGAAGTTTTGATCCAAGTAAGTATTTGGAAGTATTCAATCAAGGAGTGCATTTCTCATTCTTTGCTTCCGTTGCGGCTATGCTTATATCTTTGATTATTTTCCTTGTTAATAAGAAAATATTCCCAACTCCTGCTAAAAAAGAAGCAGCTGAAATTGTTAATTATACAGCAGAAGAAAGACAACAGATGGCAAAAGAAATCAAACAAAGAATGTATGCTTTGTTTGCAGTTCTTGGTATAGCAATATTCTTCTGGTTCTCTTTCCATCAGAACGGACAATCACTTTCAGTTTTTGCACGTGATTTTGTGAAGACAGATAAGATAGCACCAGAGATTTGGCAGGCTGTTAATCCATTCTTCGTAATCGTTCTTACACCTATAATCATGTGGATATTTGCAGCATTAGCAAGAAAAGGAAAAGATATTTCTACTCCACGAAAGATTGCTTATGGTATGGCAATAGCTGGTTGTGCTTACTTGTTCCTTATGTTGTTCTCAGCAGGTCAAGGTTATCCTTCAGGAGAAGAGTTTAGAGCAATGGATGAATCAGTAGCTGCAGGTATGAAAGCAGATTGGTGGGTACTTATCATTACTTATTTCTTCCTTACTGTTGCAGAGTTATTTATCTCTCCTTTGGGATTGTCATTTGTTTCTAAGGTTGCACCTAAACATCTTTTGGGATTATGCCAAGGATTGTGGCTTGGAGCAACAGCAGTAGGAAACCTTCTTATATGGATAGGACCTGTTATGTACAACGCTTGGCCAATCCAATACTGTTGGTTAGTATTCCTTATAGTATGTGTTATTTCTATGGGAGTAATGCTTGGAATGGTTAAATGGCTTGAAAGAGTTACAAAATAAAATTTTTCTTTTCATAGTGCGATACCGGTAATCTTTTTGGGGTTATCGGTATCTTTTTTATTATAGACAGCAATCTTATTTTCTTTATAGGCTTCGCTTTATACAGAAACTTGATTTTTATTTACGGAAACGAGGTTTTAGTAAATTAATTTCTCGTTTTAAAACTACTAAAACGCCGTTTAAATTTTCTCAAATTAAGTCTTTTTTAATTATTTTCTTACTTTTGCAACGATTTATAAAAACTTTTTATAAATTTGCCTAAAATTTTAAAAATATGAATAAATTTGAAGATATAGTAAATATTTTATCAAACAACAACCATAATATTTTAGAAAAAGAATACCAAGAAAAGATAGAAATTTGTTTTGTAGAAATATTAAATTGGAAAAGATATAATGGATCATTAACTTCTCAGTTAACTATTCCAATAGGAAATAATAATACGCAAAGACCAGATATTGTCTTAAAAAAAGATAATTATCTAGTTCCTATAGAAATAAAGAGACCTAATAATATTTTTATAGAGAGACAAGTTGATCAACTCGCAAGTTATATGAGACAATTGCAATCAAAGGTTGGTTTATTTATTGATGACCATTTTAGATTGTATTATGATTTTTCTGTAAATCCGACTGAGAAGCCTGTATGTGTTTTTCAGCTCAAAATAAAAGAAAGTGAAAATATAAAAGGAAATGAGTTTTGTTCATTATTATCGTATGAAAATTTTAATAAAATAGAAATAGAAGAGTTTTGTGAAACAAAATATCAATTATTAAAACAAGAAAAAAGTTTGATAAAAATGATAGAATCTATTAGTGAAGAGGAAATGAAAAAAATATTAAAGGAAAAGCTTATAAAAGAAGGTTTTATTGAAGAAAGTATAGATTCTGTATTGAAAAATATTAATATTAATATAAAATTTAAAGATACTGTCCCTAATTTTGATACAGGAAAAAAGAACGTTAATAAAGCTTTTCAGGCTTCTTCCTTTAAATATCCTCAAGTGGTAAAAAAGGACGATGATAAAGAAAAACGACATTTTTATTTTAAAGGCGAAGAAAAAATAGGTAGAATTGTATTAGCAGTAGTAAAACAATATGTAGAAGAAAATCCAAATGTTACTTATAATGAGTTAAAAGAAATTTTTCCTTATACGCTAATAGGGAGTAAGTCAGAAAAAACATATAATCGTGTTATTAGAACCCGTAGTTTTGTTGAAAAAAAATACCGTCAAGACATGGAAGAGAAGAAACACGAGCGAAAACCTCATCCACGCTATTTTATTAAAGACGAAGATGTAATAAAACTTAAAGATAATACAGAAGTTGTTGTAAGCACTGAATGGAAAGCCAAAGAAAGCAGAGATAATTTCTTTATTTTTAGGCAATACGTTGAATCACACTTAGGCTACAAAATAGAAGAAATATAAGATAAAAAAATGTTAAATAAAAACCGATGGCTACATCAACACAAAAAAAAGATTAAACGAGGAAAGAATGATTAAAAACAGTACCAGTATATATGAGATATTCGGAATATAAAAAGAAACAAAAATAAACAATTAATCAATCTGCATTGTTATTATTAAGCAATGCAGATTTTTCTACTTATAGAGGCATTGTGTTTCTATTTCTTTGCGTACTTTTTCTGGTAGAAGGTAACGTATGTCCTTGTTATTTTTAATTTGTTCTCTAATATATGTTGCTGAGATATTTATCAAAGGAGAATCTATTAGATGAATATGATTATTATCTTGCAAAGGAGAATATTCGCAATTCTCTCTGGGATAAACAAAGATATGATATTGGTCTAAAATCTTTTGATTATCTTTCCACTTATGAAAATTCACTAAGTTGTCTTGCCCAATAATCAAAGCAAATTCTTTTTCTGGATATGTTTGGCTTAGATAGTTGAGAGTGTTTATCGTATAAGAAGGGTAGGGCAGAGAAAACTCTACATCGCTTGCAAAAAACTTGTCATTATCTTCTATAGCCAAATTGACTAAATGCAGTCTTGATTTGTTATCTAATAGAGATGAGAGTTGTTTTAATGGATTTTGAGGAGAAACAATAAAACATATCTTTTCCAAATCAGTATTATCTACAATATGATTAGCAAGTATTAAATGCCCGTAATGAATCGGATTGAAACTACCAAAATATAAGCCTATCCTTTCTCTTTTCATATAAGTCTTAACGCAAGAAAACTTTTATTTATTGCTTTGCTTTGGGATAAATGTTATATCTTTGCAAAAGAATTAATAAAAACTTTTTATCACTATGCCAAATATAGTAGTCAGAGGAATAACAGGACTTGTTTATGTTCTAAGTGTTATTGCAGCAATATTTATACATCCAATAGTGTGTGTTGCCTATTTCTTTATTATTGCAATAGCTGGACAGAATGAGTTCTATCATAATGTGAAGAAATATAATATTAAACCTAATATCTTATTAGGGAATCTCTTAGGAATGATATTATATTTTATGATAGTAATATGTTCATCATGCGAAGAAGACTTGTCTGCTGTCTTTTTAGCAGCCTTAATAGTGGTTTCATTACTTGTGTTTATAGTTGAACTGTATAGTAAAGCAAAAGAACATTTTACTAACATCGCTTATACTTTTCTTGGAGGAATATATGCTGTTGTTCCATTAGCTTTAACTTCTTTAATTATTAGCATCAAGGGCGATTTCTCACCAATGATACTTATGTCTGTCTTTATCTTTGCTTGGTGTAATGATACTTTTGCATATCTTACAGGAATGAAGTTTGGCAAACATAAACTTTTTGAAAGAATATCCCCTAAGAAAACTTGGGAAGGAAGCATAGGAGGATTTGTAAGTGTGATTGTTGCAGGTGTTATTATTTCTCTTTGTTCCGATGCTTTAATGCTTTGGGATTATATAGTGATAGCAATCCTAACAAGTGTAGTAGGAACTTTTGGAGATTTAGCAGAGAGTATGTTCAAACGCCAGATAGGTGTTAAGGATTCGGGTAATATTCTTCCGGGTCATGGGGGAATACTTGACAGATTTGATATACTTCTTTTGGTTTTACCTGTTGTATATGCTTATCTTAAAATTAGATTTATTTTCTGTTAGAATCTTTATTTTTTGTAATTTTGTATCCTCAAAATAACGACTGCAAATGGAATACAACACACAGCGAAAGAAAATGATTATCCCAGAGTATGGGCGTCATATACAAAAGATGGTTGATTATTGTCTAACAATAGAAGACAGAGAAGAACGCAATAAATACGCTCAGACAATAATTGTTGCAATGGGACAAGTGAATCCTGTTGGTAAAGATACTCCTCATTACAAACAAAAATTATGGGATCATTTATATATTATTTCTGACTATAAATTAGATGTAGATTTTCCTTTTCCTAAGCCTGTTAGAGAAGAAAAAGATGAAAAACCGACACCATTAAAATACTCTCAAAACAATATTAGTTTTCGTACATACGGAACTTTCTTGGAAGCATTGGTAAAGAAAGTTGCAAGCATGCAAGAGGGAGAAGAAAAGCAGAACCATATACATGAACTTGCTCAGCATATGAAGAAACTTTACCTGCAATATAATATAAATACTTGTGATGAAACGATATTAAGAAATCATATTAATATTTTATCTGAGGGTAAGATAACGCTTGGTGAAGATTTTCAGTTTAAATCAAACAAAGAGTTATTGGGAATGAAAAAGAAACCCCAAAACAACAATAAGAATAATAAAAAGAAATAGCGAGAAACAAAAAAACTAAGTTTAGTAGCAGAAGGCTATTAAACTTAGTTTGTTTTATGGTTTTTTATTTTCTTATTCTTTTCCTTCTTCCAACTGAATTAAACAGAATATAGAGTAGTTGATTATATCGCTATAACTTCCTTCTACTCCCTCAGAAACAACGGTTTTACCTTGATTGTCTTCTATCTGTTTTAGGCGTTTTATTTTCATTAAAATAACATCAGTCATAGAACTTATACGCATATCTCTCCAAGCTTCGCCATAGTCATGATTTTTTTTCATCATAAGTTCTTTGGTTTGTCCTGCATACTTATCATACAATTTTTCTGCCAATCCATTTTCTATTTCTTCAGTAGATTCTGTTCCAAGCTCACATTGTATCAAAGCAATGATGCCATAGTTGAGCATAGCGATGAATTCTTCTTTGATGTCGTCTCCTACAAGATTAACTCCGCTTTCTTGTATGCTTCTGATACGATTAGCTTTAATGAATATCTGGTCTGTTAAAGAAGGCAAACGCATTATTCTCCAAGAAGTGCCATAGTCTTTCATTTTATTGATAAACAAATTTCTGGCATTCTTTATTACATTGTCATATTCTATGCTGGTATTATTCATTTTCTTAACCCTTTTCTGACTGCAAATATACAAATAATTTTTAACCTTAGTATTATCAAAAGAAATAAATAGAGGATATTTGCGTTATAGTTTGTATTGAAATACTTAGCAGAACAATAATGGGAAATATATTAGAGATAAAAAATGTAACTAAATCATATGCAAAAAAGAAAGCTATTGATGAGGTTAGTTTTAATGTAACAGAGGGAGAAGTTTTTGGTCTTTTAGGACCTAATGGAGCAGGAAAGACAACACTCATCCGTATGATTAATCAGATAACAATGCCTGACAGTGGTGAGATATACTTTAATGGCGAAAGACTAAGTGAAAAGCATATTTCTTTTGTTGGCTATCTTCCAGAGGAGAGAGGTCTATATAAGAAAATGAAAGTAAATGAAGTTGTGTTATATTTGGCAGAACTTAAAGGCTTGAAAGGATCTGTTGCAAAGCAGAGAATGGATTATTGGTTTGATAAGTTTGATATTACAGATTGGTGGAATAAAAAAGTGGAAGAACTGAGTAAAGGAATGCAGCAAAAAGTGCAGTTTATTACTACGGTTATGCACAATCCAAAACTACTCATCTTTGATGAACCTTTTTCTGGTTTTGACCCTTTGAATGCAAATCTTTTAAAGAGTGAAATACTTAATTTAAAGAAGCAAGGTTCAACTATTATTTTTTCTACACACAATATGGAATCGGTAGAAGAAATTTGCGATAGTATTGTATTGATAAACTCTGCTAAAAATATATTGCAGGGTAAGATGAATGATATAAAGCAAAGTTTTAAACGAGACGAATACGAAATAATTACTTCTTCTGATGAAATTGAGGATGTATTGCCAATGGGAATAACTTTAGTATCTAAACAAGTTGGAGATAACCGCCTTTGTACTTCTGTGCTGAATATTCCAAAAGGAGAGAATGCCAATGTTCTTTCTGCCTTGTTGAAAAAGATGGATATTCTTTCTTATAGAGAAATATTGCCATCAATGAATGAAATATTTATTAATACAGTTACTCAAAAAGCTTAAAAAAGAGAATAAGATGAATAAACTTTGGATAATAATAAAAAGAGAATACTTGTCAAAAATCAAAAAGAAGTCCTTTTTTGTTATGACTTTGTTGGGACCTATTTTGATGACATTGTTGATTGTTCTCCCGGTGTTGTTGCAGAACTCTACAAAGGAACGCTATCATATAATTGTTGTGGATGAAATAGAGAAAACAGTAATAGAAAATGATACAATATCATTTTTTAAAGGCAAATTCAAAAACAATGACAATCTTTTGTTTGAATATGTTGATGATATAAAACAAGCACAAACCTTATTGCAAAGTGGATTGTGTGATGGAGTTTTAGAGATTGTTAATACCAATGACAATCCTCCTATAAAATCTTTTCTTTTCTATGCTGATAATGAACCAAGCATTGACGCCAGCAGTGATATAAAAGAACAAACCAAGCAAATCTTCAAAAACTCTATGCTCAGGGTTAATTATGATATGACAGATAAAGATATTAGTCAAATAAACAATCCTAAGATAGATTTTTATGCAAAGGATATTAGAACAGGTGAGAACTCTATGTCTGAAGTGAAGACAGTGCTTGGAGCAATATTTGCCTTTATAATATATTTCTTCATATTTTTGTTTGGTGGTCAAGTGATGAGAAGTGTGGGAGAAGAAAAGACAAGTAGAATAGTAGAAGTCTTGGCATCAAGTGTAAAGAGTGTTTATCTTTTATTTGGGAAGATTATTGCCGTTGCTCTTTTAGGATTAACCCAAATAGTGTTGTGGATAGTTTTTACTTTGCTTTTAGTAGGCGGAGTAAGTGTAGCACAACCTGACTTATTTTCTCCTACAGAACAGAAAGAAATACAAATCAATCAAAGAATAGTTAGCGTTGATGCAATGGATTTGTCAAATACAGACTCTTCTTTCGTAAAAGAGGCTGTTCAGAATATGCAGTCAATTAACTTTCCTTTAGTAATAGGAGTTTTTGTTATATATTTTATTTTAGGTTATTTGTTATATGCTTCTTTATTTGGAGCAGTTGGTTCTCTTTTAGATAATGACACAGATAATTCTCAATTTACACTTCCAGTTACAGTGCCAATGATATTTGCTGTTATATGTGTGCCTATGGTTATGAGTAATCCAACAGGTGATGTTGCTGTGTGGTTAAGTATGATTCCTTTCACTTCACCAGTTATTATGTTAGTACGAATACCTTTTGGTGTGCCTGTTTGGCAACTTATAGTATCTATAGCCTTGATGTTGATTTTTATAGCAGGTTCTGTTATGCTTGCTGCAAAAATATACAGAACAGGAATACTTATGTATGGCAAAAATCTTACTTGGAAAGAAGTTTTCAAATGGTTCAGAAAATAGTATATAGTATATGATAAAAAAGCAAAGAGATGAAACGAAAGTTTCATCTCTTTGTGTGTAAGTATGTTTTGTTTATTATTCTTCTATAGCTTTTATTCCTGGAAGGACTTTCCCTTCTAAGAACTCTAACATAGCTCCACCACCTGTAGAAATATAAGAAACTTTATCTGCATAGCCGCTTTCTTTTATTGCACTAACAGAATCTCCTCCACCTATTGCAGAGAAAGCTCCTTTTTGAGTAGCATCTGCAACTGCTTTAGCAATAGCAAAAGTACCATCAGCAAATTTCTTCATTTCAAATACTCCCATAGGACCATTCCATAGAATTGTTTTAGAAGAAAGAACAACATCACAGTAGGTTTTTATTGATTTTTCTCCAATATCCATACCTTCCCAACCATCAGGAATATCCATAGTAGGAACATATTTGGTATTTGCATTTTCAGAAAAATCATCAGCGACAATACTATCTTCAGGTAAATAAAGTTTTACACCTTTATCTTTTGCTTTTTGCATCAAAGCTTTTGCAGTATCTATTTTGTCGTCTTCGCAAAGAGAGTTGCCAACATTATGTCCCAACGCTTTATAGAAAGTATAACGCATACCACCACCTATAATTAAGTTGTCAGCGATGTCTATCAAGGATTCTAATATACCTATTTTAGAACTAATCTTGCTTCCTCCAATAACAGCAGTGAAAGGTTTTTCGTAATTGTTCATTAATTTGTTTAAGTTCTTTACTTCATTCTCCATCAAAAGACCAAAGTATTTGTCATTAGGGAAGAATTTAGCCAATGTTGCAGTTGAAGCATGCTCACGGTGTGCTGCTCCAAAAGCATCATTAACGTATGCATCACCAAGTAAAGAAAGTTGTTTTGCAAAGTCTTCATTGCCCTTAGTCTCTTCAGGGTAGAAACGTATATTTTCTAATAACATCACTTGTCCATCTTGCAAAGCATTAGCAAGTTTTGTTACTTCATCGCCCAAAAGACTTTGGGTAAATACAACATCTTGTTTTATAATCTTGGATAGGTATTTAGCAACTGGTTTAAGAGTAAATTCAGGTTCAAAACCACCTTTTTTTGGTCTGCCCAAATGAGCCATAAGAATAACTCTTGCTCCATCTGAAATAAGTTTGTTAATAGTAGGCATAGCCTCCATTATTCTTGTGTCATCACTTATCTTTCCTTGTTTGTCAAATGGAACGTTGAAATCCACTCTTACAAGAACTCTCTTGCCTTTGAAATTTGTATCTTTTATTGTCTTCATATTGTTTGATTTTTATTTATAATTTGATTTTGTATTTTGCAAAGTTATAAAAACTATTTGAAAAACAAAAATATATTTTAAAAAACTTAAAATTTCATTCTTTGATATTTGATAAAATTCTTTTTATAAGATTTTAAAAAGTATTTAAACCATTTATCATTATTGTATTTGTCTTCCATGCGGTAGTTTTGTGCAATCTTATCTTGTCGCTTTGCTTCTTGCATTGACATTAGTTGTCCAATACGTTTTTGTATTTTCTTTGTATGTTTAGCTTTATAGCCCATTAGTTTTAAAGAACCAATGGCTTCTATTGCTCCTTCATATTGTTGATATTTTATAAGACTTTCAGCTATCTTGATTGCAAGGTCATCGTTGTTCATTTCTTTTAATACCTCACGCAAACCAGTATGAATAACGCTCATTTCGTTTAGTTTGTGAGTATTGTAATAATATTCTAATTTAGCATACTCAAGAAAATACTTAATAGTGTCTTTGTCCGATAGAATCTGTTCACAGTTTTCTTTCATTGCGACATATTGCAATGGTTCTTCTATTTGACGTTTCAAACTCCTAACTCTCTGTTTATCCAAACGACATTCGCTATTGCCCTTTATCTCCATAGCTTTATCAATATATACTTCCGCAGTGTAGAAATCATTCTTTCTTATGCACTCTAAAATATCATAAACTAAAACATTGATTTCGTCCTGTTTCTTTGAGCAAACTTTATTGTCTATTGCACGAAGATAAGAGTTCATTATACGTTGAATGGCTGTGTCTTCTTCCATCTTATATTCAGTAATAAGGTCATTAGTCAAAGCAACCAAAGAATCTGCTTTTGGAATATCACCTTCAAAAATAGCATACTCAGCATTAGACATACGTTTAGCAGTTATTTCCCTTATTGCACGTATATACATTTGCTCTACTGCTTTCTTGTCTCCTTCTATCTTAGCTAAGCGATTTGCTTTTTCTAATACTTCAAGAGCTTTTTCGTAGTTATTTACCTGCATGAATGTACGAGTTTCAAAGAACTTGTCATCTATTGCTTTATCAATAGTTTTGACTTTCGTACTTTGAACAGCGAAACTTTCTTTTGGATTCTTGTTTTCAGATGATGAGATATAATCTTTTTCTATCTTGGTTACTTCTTCCTCAGGATTAGAAACAGTATCTTTAATGTAGTCTGCATAGTCCAAAGAATAGCCCTCAGGTTTCGCATTGTTCTCTATTGAATCAAGTTTAATATCACTTGGGATAAGAGTTCCTTGCAAAAGAGCTATCTGTCTAAGAGTATTTTCTTCAAATTTACCTCCTACCATTTCAGAAAGTGTTCTGGCCTTAGCGAGCATATCTCCTCTAAGTTCAGAGTTTTTTGCACCTTGTAAAGTTTTAGCAGTAGCAATATAGTAATCAACAACCTTAGTTACTATTTCGTCAAACGAAGATGTGTCATTTAACTCAACTCTGTTGCGTTGTAAATAGTCGTATGTGTTTTCTGCAAAATCACTTGCTATTTTCATTTCTCCCATCTTTATGGCTCGTTTGGTAATGGTAATGTGGTCATTATATATTCCTTGTTGGCAAGCTTCAATATTCTTTTTTACAAGAGCAGATTGGCAGATATTCATATTATCTTTTTTGCAAAAATCGTCTAATTGTGTAAGAATATCGTATGCATAGGCATATTTCTTTTCCTTTATTAAGGCTATAGATTGCAAAAGATTTTTGTCGTATGTATATACTAACATATTTGCACAAAGCTTCTTTTCTTCTGCCGTAGGATTCATTTTTGAAAGAATATCGTTGAGAATCTGTGTCGTTTTTATTATTTGTGCAGAATCAGAAGAAAGTTTTGCTAACTCATAATGAGCCATAACGTTTTTAGGATTAAGACTTATGGATTTTTGCAAGAGAGAATACCCCTCGCTCTTTTTGTTTTGAGAGATTAAATTAAGAGCCTTTACATAATATAGTTCAGAAGAACGCGGAGTAAGAAACTCCAATAACTCTTTGTTATGATTTAATAAAGTTTTTAGTTCTAAATATTTAGCATATATTTCATTATCGGTATTATAGACGGCTTTTTCGTTAATAAAGTCGTTAGCTTTATTAACTCTATATTGATAAACAGGTAATAAATCCACCTTATCAGAAGATATTTCTGCAAGATCTTTAATTTGTTTGTCATATTGTTTTATTAATTCTTTCTTTTGTGAGGATGAAAGAGTTTGTGAGTAACCTTGCAAAGAAACAAAGACAACAAACAATAAATACAAGAATGTTCTTTTTTTCATATTTTTATAGTGTGTCAAAATTTATTTCGGCAAAAGTACAATAAATTTTGATTATAGCCTATAGTCTATGAGTTGTTTATCAAATAAACCTTTTACATCATAAACTATACCTTTATTTGCATCTTTAAGAAAAGAGCGTGGGTTTAGTTTAGTAAATTCTTTGTGAGCAACAGCCATTACAACACAATCATAGCCTTTTTCTTTTGGAGCAGTGTTTGTTATATTAATATTGTATTCGTTAAGAACTTTTTCTTTATTAGCGTGTGGATCAAAGACTGTTATGTCGTCAGTGTATTCTTTGAGAACAGAATAAATATCCTTGACCTTCGTGTTTCTTATATCGGAGCAGTTTTCTTTAAAGGTAAAGCCGAGTATAAGTATTTTGGAATCCTTAATAACTATACCTTTTTTGTTCATTTGTTTTATTACCTGATTAGCAACATAAGTACCCATAGCATCATTCAATTCCCTTGCGTTCATAAGCAGACGAGGTCTAAGACCATAGACTTCTGCTTTTTGAATCAAATAATAAGGATCAACGCTTATGCAATGGCCTCCTACTAAACCGGGATATAGTTTAATAAAATTCCACTTTGAAGATGCCGCTTCAATAACTTCTTTAGTATCAATACCCATAGCGTTAAAGATTTTAGCAAGTTCATTCATAAAAGCAATATTCACATCTCGTTGAGTGTTTTCTATTATTTTGGCAGCTTCGGCTACTTTTATGCAAGAAGCTTTGAATGTCCCATTTTCTAAGACAGAGTTGTAAACATCATCAATGAAGTCCGCTATTTCTGGAGTAGAACCAGAGGTTACTTTTTTTATTGTTTCCACACTATGAATGCTGTCTCCGGGATTTATTCTTTCAGGAGAGTAGCCAACAAAAAAGTCCTTGTTGTATTCCAAATGAGATATTCTTTCTATCAATGGCACACACTCTTCTTCGGTCATGCCAGGATAGACTGTAGATTCATAAACTACAATATCGTTCTTTTTTAATATTTGTGCGACTGTCTTTGTGGCAGAGAGCAGACAACGTAAATCTACTTTATTATTTTCATCAACAGGTGTGGGAACTGTAATGATATAAATGTTATACTGCTTGATATCCTCAATATTAGAACTTGCAAAAAAGCCTCTGTTTATCGCCCTTTGAAGGATAGAGGATGGAATTTCGTCATTATCATCTATGGCTTTGTTGATATTCTTTATCCTTTCCTCTTTTGTATCATAACCGACAACATTATATTTTTTTGCGAACATGCAAGCCAACGGCAGGCCAACATAACCTAAACCAACGACAGCAATATTTACGTTACTCAAGTTCATAAAAAGAATAAGTTAGATAATACTTGCTTTATATTCCTCAAAAGTAGGATGATGCTTGTCTTTTTCAGAAAGGATAACATCTTTTTCAGATAAAAGCCAGTCAATATTCAAAGTCTTGTCGTTCCAAATGATAGCTCCTTCGTTTTCTTTGGAGTAGAAGGTGTCGCATTTGTATTGAAAGATTACTTCATCACTTAGTACTGCAAAACCGTGAGCAAAGCCTTTGGGAATAAAAAATTGGAGTTTGTTCTCTTCACTTAGTATTATAGAATGGTATTGTCCGAAGGTCTTTGAATTTTTTCTGATATCTACTGCAACATCCAAAACCTTGCCTTTGACAACACGAACCAGCTTACTTTGAGCATATTCTCCTTTTTGGAAATGTAAGCCTCTAAGAACTCCGTATGTAGATTTGCTTTCGTTATCTTGAACAAACTTAATATCCCCCAAGAATTTATTGAAATCTCTTTCAGAGAAGGATTCAAAGAAATAGCCTCTCTCATCTTTGAATATTTTAGGCTCAATGATAAGCAGACCCTTTATATGTGTTTCTTTTACGTTCATTATGAGCTATAACAGAGTTTGTTTTCTTTATTTTAAAGATGAAAGTTCTTGTCTAAGAGCAGCAAGTTTTGTTTCGCAATCTGCTAACTTCTTTCTTTCTAAAGCAACAACTTTCTCAGGAGCATTATTAACAAATTTCTCATTAGAAAGTTTTTTGTTTATAGAAAGAATAAAGCCTTCATAGTATTTTATCTGCTCGTTTATTTTCTTGATTTCTTCTTCCTTATTAATATTTTGAGAAACGGGGATAAAGATTTCCGTTGTACGAACCATTAAACTTATAGCTCCTTCTTGTTTATTTTGTACGAAGACTATTTTTTCTACGTTGGCAAGTTTTGTGATGATGCTTTCGTATTTAGATATTACATCTTTATCTTCGTTTTCTTTGATAAAGCATTGTAAAACCTCTTTAGGAGAAATACCTTTGGAGTTTCTAAGACCACGAATAGCGGTGATAATCTCTTTGATGAATGAAAATTCCTTATCCATTAAATGTTCGTTTTCTGTACATTTAGGGTAGGAAGTGTCCATTAAAAACTCATCATCTTCTCTTTCTTTTAAGTTATGATAGATTTCTTCTGTAACAAAAGGCATAAAAGGTTGAAGAATTTTCATTAAAGACTCAAAGATAGAGATTGTCTGCTCAAAAGTTTCTTTATCTATAGGCTTTTGATATTCTGGTTTGACTATTTCCAAGAACCAAGAACAGAAATCGTCCCAAATAAAAGTGTAGATATTTTTCAGACATTCACTTAAACGATATTTTGAAAAATCATCTTCTATTTGTTCCAAGACAACATTCATTCTTTGCAAAAACCATTCAATAGCAAGTTTGGAATGTTCAGGTTGAGGCAAAACTTCTACGCTCCAGCCTTTTATTAGTCTTAATGCATTCCATATTTTGTTGGCAAAGTTTCTTCCTTGTTCGCAATATGCTTCATCAAAAGGAAGGTCGTTTCCAGCAGGGGATGACATAAGCATTCCCATTCTCACGCCGTCTGCTCCATATTTATCTATTAATAACAGTGGATCAGGAGAGTTGCCAAGAGTTTTTGACATCTTTCTTCCAAGTTTATCTCTTACTATTCCAGTAAAATAAACATTATGGAATGGTATTTCTTTTCTAAACTCTAATCCTGCCATTATCATTCTTGCAACCCAGAAGAAGATAATATCAGGTCCTGTTATCAAGTCAGAAGTAGGGTAGTAGTATTTTATTTCTTCGTTATCAGGCTCATTTATCCCGTTAAAACAACTGATAGGCCACAGCCAAGAAGAGAACCATGTGTCTAAAACATCTTCATCTTGCTTCAACTCTTCTATCTTTATGTTTGGTAGTATAGCCTGTGCTTTTTTGTAAGCCTCTTCCAAACTTGGAGCAACAACAAATTCATTATTTGGAAGATAGTAAGCAGGTATTCTGTGTCCCCACCAAAGTTGGCGAGAAATACACCAGTCTTTTGTGTCTTCCATCCAGTGTCTGTATGTGTTGATGAACTTTTCTGGGTGGAATTTTATTTTTCCATTTTCCACAACTTCCAAGGCTGGTTTAGCCATATCTTTCATTTTGCAGAACCATTGCATACTTAGTTTTGGTTCAATAGGAACAGAGGTGCGTTCGGAAAGACCTATCTTATTATCATAGTCTTCTATTTTCTCCATTAAACCTTCTGCTTGTAAGTCTTCAACAATCTGTTTTCTGCAATCAAATCTGTCTAAGCCTTTGTACTTTAATCCGTTCTCGTTTAGAGTTCCGTTGTCGTTGAAAATATTGATAGAATTTAGTTTATGTTTGATTCCAAGATTATAGTCATTGATATCATGTGCAGGGGTAACCTTTAAAGCTCCTGTTCCGAAAGTCATATCAACATACTCATCAAAAATAACAGGCACTTCTCTATCTACCACAGGTACAATCAACTTCTTTCCTTTTAAATAATTAAACCTCTCATCATTAGGATTGACACAAACGGCAGTATCTCCCATTATAGTCTCTGGACGTGTAGTTGCTACAACAACATACTTATCCTTATCATCACTTAGCCGATATTTTAGATAATAAAGTTTAGAGTGTTGATCCTTATATATTACTTCCTCATCGCTAACAGCCGTTAATGCTTTAGGATCCCAATTTACCATACGAACACCTCTGTAAATTAAACCCTTATCATAAAGGTTGCAGAACACCTTTATCACAGCCTCGCTCATATCTTCATCCATCGTGAATTTGGTTCTATCCCAATCACAACAACATCCTAAAGTTTTCAACTGCTGAAGAATAATGCCTCCCTTTTCTTCTTTCCATTGCCAAGCATGTTTAAGGAATTTCTCTCGTGTAAGGTCGCTTTTGTTTATGCCTTTCTCTTTAAGAAGATTGACAACCTTAGCTTCTGTCGCTATACTTGCATGGTCAGTACCAGGAACCCAGCAGACGTTCTTGCCGTTCATACGTTCTTTTCTGCAAAGTACGTCCTGAATAGTCTCATTCAACATGTGTCCCATGTGAAGTACGCCTGTAACATTAGGAGGTGGAATTACAATTGTGTAAGGTTTTCTTTCATCTGGTACAGAGTGAAAAGCATTCTTGCTTAACCATTGTTCGTACCATTTCTTCTCAACATTCTTCGCAATATATTTTGATTCCAATTCTGCCATAGTAGTATAGATTTTTAACGATTTGCAAAGATAGTTATTTTTTCTGAAATAAAAATCTTTTTTCAAAAACTTGAAAAATCATAATGAAAACTTACGAGAAAAAACACCAAGAGTTAAGAAAAAAAGACTAAGTCTTTATACTCTAAACATCAAGTTTTGAGAAAAAAAGATCAAGTCTTTTTTTCTCAAAACGAAGAGTTTTTTCTGCCTTTCTAAATCTCTGTGAAATAGTTCTTTTCCAATAGTTTGTAAAGAATCTTTTTATCTCCCATAACCCAGACATAATCCTTTTCTTCAAAGATAACATGAGAAGAAGGATTGACAATAGGAGCATCATTTCTTTCTATGGCTATAACCATACATTTATCCTTCATCAAGGAAGAGTCTATTAATGATTTGCCAATCCATTCAGAATCTTTTGCAATACGGAATATCAAGCAATTGATTTTGGAGTTAGGGTCTTCATTTTGCTGTTTGTTGAAATCATTAAGAACTTTGACTTCATTGTAGTCCATAATCAAAGTATCATAATCCAAATCCAAGTGTCTAAGATTGTGGAAGGAACCAAGTAAAAGAAGTCTGTCGCCATGATGAAGGACAAAATCGCCATCAGGAAAATCAATTTGCTTGCCCGAGCGTTGGACGGAAATAATCAGGACATTATATTTTTTTCTGAAGTTAAGATTCTTTAACGTAATTCCTTCTAATTCGCTATCTTCATCGAGTTTGAAAGGAGCAACATTGACATTCTGATCTATCCAATGCAGGTTGCTAACCTCACTCATAGGCGAACCATCTTCATTCATTTGTTGAACTATCTGGCGAGCATTGAAATTTTTCACAAACCTACTTTCCATTGACCAATAGAAACGCATTAGTTTTTTTGAATGGAAGATAAGCCCGAAAAAGACAGCAGCCACTATTATGATAACGTATGCAGGCAAAGCCCAATATCTGTTTATCACTACAAAGACAAAGAAAAATGCTACCACATATCTCATCACAATCATAAAGGAAAGGAAGAAACGGTTGTTGGTATCGCTGGTCCAAAGGGAAAGGAAGAGGTTCGCCTGTTTGCCTTGGTTGTGTATCATTGGGCGAAGAAAGATTGCAAGGATAATAAGTGTTCCA
>Ga0256406_1001864_pt1 | contig 32186 bp, 27 predicted proteins | sample RumenRJG_03DNA_FD_185986 | JGI IMG/M metagenome (GOLD analysis project Ga0256406, IMG submission 185986) | Bovine rumen microbial communities from Lethbridge, Alberta, Canada - RJG_03 | ecosystem: Host-associated > Mammals > Digestive system > Stomach > Rumen | place: Canada: Alberta | collected... | reverse complement strand
TGTAGTAGGTATGTGATGAGTTTGTTGTAGTATTCTACCGTTTCTTTGAGGATTCCGTTGTAGGTGCCGGTGACGATTCTGGTGGGGTATGAGATGTCCATCTTGTGTCGTTCACCGTCCTCTTAACTGGTTCGCTGGTGGATAATTCTATTCTGTTATTATACCAAGAATGCGAGTAGAGAACAAGCCCATCTTTCCGTTTTTTCTTTCAGCCTGCCGTATCGTTGAAAGAAACGATATGATAAGCTGAATGACGCCGCTTACTCGGCATTAAAATACCGAGTTTGCGCGGCTAACTTCTTTATCAATCCGATTCGATAGCAGCATGTTTCCTTGGCGTTTCAGAGATACGGAGGATGGGTGTATTTTCGCCAGTACATGGGCTGGTCGTGTAAACTGTTCATCAATGATGATGGCGATCAGGTCAAGACATACGAAAGGATAGAGCCACCATGCACGGCACGCTCGTTTTCCAACAGCCGTCATCCGTGCGATAGTCGACAGCGACACGCACGAGAACGCCGCGCATGCTTTCGTGCCAGACGATATGGCACTCCCGTCGGTTCTCTAAACGTCCAATGCCGGCAGGGGACATTCAGTGGCTCGCGGAGGCAATCAGCATGAAGCATTATAAGGACATGACGAGGTTCGAACGAAGCATTACTGACAGCGTGCGCAACGGCTGGAACGTCAGCGGCGAGTACGTCGCGCTGAGCGGTGACGGCGACGACATCGCCCGCAAGACGTTCGAGTCGGATTCGATTGGCTCGCTCGTTCTTGACATCTATCGCTGGTATTCTAGGGAGCTATACGCGAACCGCCAGCTCCCGTCCACTGCTGGCAGGCTTCTTGTAAAGCAGCTGCGGGCACTATAGGGAAGGGGACATAGGCTAGGTGTGTCATCGCTTCTGATGGCACGGCATGCCTGCAATCCCGTGCCGCCACGCCTTGCATCTCATCGGGCGTGGCGGCTTTCCTGTGTCACGACAGCATGGCTGTGATGCTGTGGCAGGAAAGCGGCACGCAAGACTGCATGCTGACGGCATGGCTTTCGGCACGATGGCAGCAATGGTTAGACAGGTAGGAAGCCATCGGCGTCAAATGGGCAAATCAGCTGGGAGGATGGCAGGAAGATGAGAAGCACGCACGGGCGCGCTCGGGGAGCAGACACAGGACGACGCGCGAGGAGGAAGTGCGATACCTCGAGGGCGCCGGCTTTGACATGATGACGAACGGAGAAGCAGCCATGCGGCTTGGATGGGACAACGACGACCCGGACGACATCATCGTGGGCACGATGGACAGGGACGACGCCATGCACGCGTCCATCGGCGAGGACTATGACGACAAGGGGAAACCGACAGGCGGATGGAGCGGCATGATCGAGTACGAGCCGTCTGACGAGGACGCTGGCTCGTACTCGATAGTCGGGCACGGGGACACCGCCGAGGCGGCGATAGCCGACATGGAGGGCACCTTGGCAAGGGCGATCATGCTGAACACAGACGGGAAGTACGTGACGAACGAGACGCGCGGCACCGCAAGGAGCGACAGCGGGTTGGCGTTCTTCTAGTCCAAGTACGCCCATACGCCGTCACCAATCGCAGCACATGCCGAGACGCACCAATCACGAGTGAAGGGCAATGCCCCAAGCGCGTCATTCGACTATGCGTTCTCGAACTGGCGGCACAACAAAATCCTTCCCGCCACGACGTGACGCCCGCTTGCCTTACCCGCCTAGCTGGAATGCCTGTTCCTGCAGCTGACAGTTGGCAAGCGGGCATCACCCTCCTACTCCTAGATGGAATGCCAGCGGCATCTTGCGACACTAACGCAGTCTTCCATGACTATGTCGCTTGATGACGACCACCACACAGACAACGCCCGCCACACCACCGATAATGACCGATACCAATGGGACACCACCCATACCAGTTAGCGGTAACGAGAGAACCACTTCCGGAAGTGGTATCACGTTCGTGAACGTCACACTATCATCCTCACCAGACGATAGTGCCTCAGAAGCGGTAGCGAGAGAACTACCCACGGAAGCGGTACCCCTTGACTTCACGACAGTCCCGCCATTACTAGCCACGACCGCAAACGACGGATGCCACTTACCACCCGTCTCGGTTACGACGTACTCCGTACCGACAGGTAAGTTCGTAATAGCGAAGGACTCCCCGTCCTTAAGCGAGACAGATACCGTCGCTTTACCACTGGCGTCTGCAACGATAGCATCACCATTAGACGTGCTCGCTTTCCAACCAGCACCCATATCGCTCAAGACAATCATAAACGCATATTTCGCTGATACGTCCGCGTCGTCACCACCAGCAACGATCTTCTTGAGCGTTAGCTTCCTTCTCTCCGTTTGCGCGTTCGTAAACGAGACGGTAGCCACATTTGCCGATGTTGTGATTTCGCCGTTCGCACCAGACGATGACACCTGTGAATATCCCTGCATTGACTCCTCGCTAACCGAGTATGTCGTGCCTATTGGCAGTTTGGTTATCGTCGCCTGTTTCGTTGCGCTTACCTTTACCTTGTACACGCCTGTTGGTGAGGACTCGCTCTTACCGTCTATCATGACAGATGTCACTGGAGCGTCACTTGCGTTCTTCAGCGTCACGTCGTACGTGAACGGGGTGCTGTCATTCGCGTTACCGTCAACGACCTTCTGAAGGATGATCTCACCGAGCGTGTCGTTCGAGAACGTACACCCATTACCGCTATTGTCCGCTTTCGCGTTTGCGAGGATGGTGTCGATTGACGTAACGCTTGACATGTCTGGGACCGAGTCAATGATGTATCGTTGTGTGCCTGTGATGACGAGGGCGTTGTTGTCTTGTTCTATCGTGTATTCTAGTGCTGAGCAGTGCTTGTCGTATTGCATGTTTGGGTCGTTGCCTGTCGTCTCGCTTGAGAGGAACAGGTACTCGCCTGTTTCGGTGACATCGTAGTCTGGGAACGTTATCTTGCCTTGGTCATCATTGGTTGCCGTGTCAGTGCGGACGAGAGAAACGGTGCCGTCCTTCTCGTGGTATATGCTGTTCGTGAAGGAGAACTTGCCGGCAGTGGTGACGTAAGATCCGTCAAGCTTTTTCATGAGAGCATCCCTAATGACGGTAATCGGCTTATCCGTTACTGCGACGTTCGTCGTCCCTGCTGCCGTTACTGTCGCTTGCGTGACTGTCGCTGACAACGCATACCCTTGCGGGTTCGTCTTCTCCTTGAGATAATACGTGCCAGCCAAAAGATCGCCTGATGTACCACTACCATGAGTGTCAGTCGTTATCGTGGCATCTTGTCCTCCAGCGTCCTTTGCTGCGGTTGTGCATGCTTTGTCCGTATATATTCCGTATACGGCGTTAGCCAGACTGAATACGTCTGAGTGCGCGTTTGTATAGTCAGGCAACGATGACGACTTTGTAACACAGATCTTGCCAGTGACTGGCATCGTGTTCTCGACTGTGAACGTCTCTGCGGCAACCTTGTTCGTCTCTGACACGGCAGCGGTCATGTTGCCGCTCTTCGGGATGTTAATGCTGAACCAGTACGTGCCGCTCTGCCACGTTGTCCACCCGAAGTCGGATGGCTTGAAATCGAGGTTTGACACAACGACCTCGTTGCCGTTGTTGTCTCCCGTGGTGTCATGTAGGCTCTCCGTTCTCGTGTGGGTAACGGTGCTTGCAGCGTTTGACGCATTCCCCTCGTAATGCAGAGTGACATTAGTCGTGACTCTCTGCTTCGCGGCGGTTGCGCCACCGGCATTCTTCGGCAGGGTGAACGTGAGGGCGTCCCTGACGACGTTCGTCGCTGAGCCGCCTATCATCGTGTCTGGGGCGTCTGTCGATTCCGCTGGTGCTCCGAGGTCTATGAGCTGCCAGCTGTCGCTTGTCCCCTTATCCCAGAAATGGACCTTCGTCCCGTTGTCTGTCTTGTCATATTCGGTGTGGACACTCTTTCCGCTGTTCACGTCGACTAATCTGACATAGGCAGTGTTATCGGGGTCTTGTTCTACGCTCCATGTCGTCACCGATGCGGTGCTGTATTGACTGACGGCGGTGCCGTTAGATATCGTTCCCGTCGTCCCGCTACCGAGGAACATGTTAGTGCCTTCATGCCTCAGTGTCACAGAACCATCGCTCTGTACGTTGGCAACGAACGTCTGAGCATCGGAACCGTTCTTCTGCCATACATCGACTGTCGCTCCTGCTGTGCGGCTGTTCGACGCTACGTCTAGTGCCGATGTTCCATTCAGCTTCGTGATGAACGTGTATGCATGCCCATCGGTTATGCCGTCATGCTTTGGCGACGTGACTGTCTGCGGAGACGATTTTAGGATGGTGATGGCGTTCGCCCCGCAGTCAACGAGGTTCCAACGGCATGATGGCGTGCCATCGTCAGGATACAGCTGTATGCGGACGCCATTCGATGCAGTTCCCCCCATCATGTTCATCGCTAATTTGCTGTTAACGTGCCTAATAAGCGTCGTACCGTCAGATTGCTTCTCGACGCTCCATCTTGTAACCCAGTCATACTGCTTGACTCTCGTCGTCGGAGAGAATCCGTTTGCTCCGACGTACATGTCAGAGGCTACCTTCTTAAACGATACAGATCCGTCATTAAGCACGTATGCGACGAATTTCGTGGCATTCGTATTGTCGTTATACAGTTGTATCTGCACGTCGCTTTCCGCGCTGTTGTTCGTAACGTTTGCCTTGTAATTCGTGTCACGAGCGCTCGCAATCTGATATATGTGCCCGCTGACGATGCCGTCATGTCGCGGATTGGCAATCGATGTTGTTGCGGTGGTAGTCACAGACAGAGAATAGTTCGTGTTTGGGATTGGGGACACGACTGATTGGTAATTGCCACCAGCCCAATATTTCGATCCGTAGTCCCATGGACCTGGTATCCCAGTGTACTTCTTCGCTTCTGCGACTATCTGCTGGACCTTGGCGCCATCTTCCCTTGTAATTGCGGCCTCGCCGGCATAGACACCGGACTTGTTCGTATAGATGTTTCCCTTCGCAAGCGATGTGTAGTTCCAATATTTGAATGCCTCGTAATCGCCAGTGCTCCAGTTGACTGTCACATATCCCTGAAGATACCACATGGCGAGGTTCATGCTCTCGAGGTACTTGGCAAACGATGTCTCACCACTGTTCGCCTTCCATACGAGATACGCTATCGCATGGCAATCGACGGAAGAGTCATGGGTTGGTATGCTGTTGGCGAGACCAGTGTACTGCCATCCCGAATACGTCGTCTTAGTGCGGAGTCCGGGGTTAACACACGTAGTCATCACGGGCTGTCCGTCATCTGTGGCATAGTTTCCCTTCAGACCGTACCAGCCATTCTTGTTGTCGCCTGCAGACGACGCACCTAATACGAGAGTGCCCGACTTTGCATTGGAACGTACGACGGATGACATGACGGCGATTGCGAGCAATGCGATTGTGAACATCAGGACGGTAACGAAGACCTTTGAGTGATGACCATCACTAGCGCTAACCGCGTGCCTATGCCCACGCTTGTTGCCTAGTCGGTGCTTGGCGGCACCAGCACCTTCTAAGCTAGTCTTATTGAGCGAGGGGATCAACTTTTTTTCCCCCCCCCTACCACCGCGAACTTTTCTCACAGCAAACATCTCGTGTGCTCTCCCTGGCAATGCCTATTCTATTCGCGTTGTTTGTTAATGGCATGACGGGACGGTGACAATCGTCATACAACAAGCCGATAGCTTCTTCACGACTTTCGGCGAAAATATGTCACGATCCGTCTTCTTGAAGTCTCTGGCAAAGGGTTGTCGTCGTCGTCGCCTATGCCAAGCTCGTCGAACAGCTTGCCCATGCCGTTGGCGATAATAGGCGACTGAAAGTGCGTCCCATAGGCGTCATCCTCGCTTCGTCCTGCTCGCTCTCATGTCGCTTCTCGTCAGTTTAACAGTCACCGGGTAGCGTTTTCGGCGTTTTCGGCATGCGATCGTGCCGTATTGCATGCCGCATCACAGCACGATTGCCTCAGTCCGTTCGTTCGCGTGTCGCATCGTCCTGCGTTCCGTCTGCCGTCACTGCGTTCCGCTTATCGTCCTCGTCCTCTGCCTCGACAGAGGAGATGCGGTCTATGCGACCGTCGGCGAGGAATATGACGATGATGGCAGACCGACCGGCGGACTGAGCGGCATGATCGAGTACGAACCGTCTGAACGCGGAACAGGCTCGTACTCCATAGCGGGGCGTGGTGACAGTGCCGAGGCGGCTGTCACTGACATTGAAGATTCGCTGCTGAGGGCGATGAGCCTGAACGCGGACGGGAGGTATGTGACGAGCGAGATACTCAACGCCGCGGGCAGCGAGAGTGGCTTCGAGTTCGTCTAGGCTTGCTTCTCGTGCTGCCAATCGATTTCAGACAATCGCTCTGCCAATCGTCCGACAATCTGAATGCATGGCAATTAGGGAACAGAGCGTCCCACTTAGACAGGACGATTCTGCGTTCCGTATAGGCGTGTATTGCCTGATGAGTTGGCTAATGGGCTACTGGCGATCTTTACTGCTTCCATATATGCCCAAACGGTACTTTCCGACGACGTGAAGTAATCAGCGTGTCGCCTCTCAGATGCCACCTGCCAACGTGCAGCCAGCAATGCCTGCGTGCCGTTTTACTTGCTGCCCTGCATGCTGCCATCTCATGCCGCTGTCTCTTTGTCAGTTCGTATTCCAGCAGTGCATCGCCTATGCCATTGGTGACCGCTGTGCGCTCTCGCTGTCCATACGCCCCTATACAAGTCGCATGTGCTTATGAGAGAAGAAGACCAGCCCGAGAACGATGCCACACACGAGCCCACCAACATGGGCGGACAACGCGATACCTGGGTTGGTCAGACCATATACGAGGTTCACAAACAGGACGCCAATCCATGACTGCCACGCACTGCCGACATTTACGCCATCATGACGCATGGACATGAGCATCGCCCCATACGCTCCGAGGATGCCGAATATCGCCCCACTCGCTCCTACGCAGTAAGAAGTCAAATCACCCGCCTGAGAGGCAACGTAAGCCCACGTAAGCCCGCCAATGACTCCGCTCGATAGGTAGGTGATTGAATACTCAGCGGCGTTCATAACGCCTCTCAGAGCCTTTGCGATATACCAGAGGGACATCATGTTCATGACGATATGCATGATACCGCCATGCATGAACATGCTCGTGAGCAGCACGGCATAGTTCACGTTCCTCAGAGCCATGACGCTGAGCGCGTACTCCTGTGTGATTGTAGGGTCAGCGAGTTGAGCCATGTACACCAGTACGCACACGGCGATGATGCCGACCGTCACTGCCATTACGCCGTTTGTCCCGTGATTGTCCATGATGAGATTAGTCCTTTCTGTCGCCTTTCTTGCATACACCCGCCACAGTACGCGATGTTGTCGCGAGCAATATGCGTCCTATACCGTCGTCGTCCGCACGCCAGCGTTTTGCGGCATGCCATTATCTCAGATAACATCTTAGTTTCCACGAAAGGAGAAACACCGGGATAGCCAAGAACTCCACAGAAACACCAGGACACCGCAACACGCCAAATGCTGATGGTGTAGTGAGCATTCACTACCTTCTTTCAGGCAATTCTCAGATTTTCCGTGTTGCCTGAGCATGAAAAAGCGGTATGATTGGAAGGGAAAACAGGAATAATCCTATCACGCATGGGAAGTCATGCGGCGTACGCCCGTGCCTGGGAGAGCGCAACGCGAACAGAATGCCGTCACGATGGAACAGGGAGGAACGACCAGAGATGCATCTCCTGCTTGTCGAGGGCGAGAGGGCGCTTGCCCGCGCCGTGTCCGTCATCCTGGAGAGGAAGGGACACGACGTCGACGTGGCGAACGACGGTGACGAGGGGCATGACGCGATAGCAAACGGCTCGTATGATGGCATCGTCATGGATATCATGATGCCAGGGAGAAGCGGCACGGAGCTGCTCTCGGAGATGCGTGCCGCAGGCGATGAGACGCCCGTGTTGCTGCTCACGGCGAAGACCAGCCTCGATGACAAGGTGAACGGGCTGGAGCTTGGTGCGGACGACTACCTCACGAAGCCGTTCGAGATGAGGGAGCTCGTGGCACGCATCGATGCGATGACGAGGAAGAGGACGTCCACCATTACGCTCGGCGACGTCAGCATCGACAGGATGCACGGCACACTCAAGGCGGTGGATGGCGAGGCATCGGTGTCAATCGGGAACGGCGAGGCACTTGCCCTCGAGCAGCTGTGGCGAGGACGCAACGGCACGGTAAGCATGGAACGCGTCGCAGAGAGAGCTGACACGGACGTGACAACGACGCGCCTGTACGTCGCATACCTGTCGAAGAAGCTCGCTGGCGTAGGGTCGCTCATGACGATAGAGGCGGATGGGGACGGCATGCTTTCGCTGCGCGTACCTGATGCTGTCACCCAGCAGGCAATCGCATAGGCATGGCAGGCGAGGTGTGGCACGGGCTGAGCTGCAACCAGCGGCAAGCGGTACGTATGTGGAAGCAGGCAGGCATCATAGGCAGGCACGGGACGACGCGCGGGCAGGGTTGAGCGATGGCATCACAGGGACAGTGGCAGCATCACAGCCTCTCGATAGGGACGGACGACACGATGGTTCGTGGCATGAGGAAGCGGCTCGTACTCATATGCGTCGTGGTGATGACGGTCGCGCTCGCGTGCATCATCACTATCGCCTCGACGATAGGGTAATTTGCTGCTAACCTTTTTCTTTACAAATCATGAGAAATGCATTAGACTCTAACATGAGGACATGGGAAGTCAAAAACAGGAGTACAGACATGAGCATGAGAATCAGCGAAGCCGCAAAGAAGATCGGCGTCAGCACAAGCACACTACGAGCCTACTGCAACAACGGAAGAATCAAATACCGAACGAACCCAGGAGGACAGAGAATCTTCGAACAAAACGACATCGACGACTTCCTCGGCAAACCACACACGCCAAAGGAAGGCAAAACCGCCTACTACGTCAGAGCATCAGACGGGAACAAAAACACGCTCAAGAACCAAGAAACAGAACTCGCAAACGCCTACGGACCCGACTACATCCTCTACACAGACCGAACAAGCGGACTCAACGAGAAGAGACCAGGACTCACACGAATGATCAACGACCTCGAAAAAGGCAAGATAACGCACATCAAGACCACCTACCCAGACCGAATCACAAGATTCGGACGAACATACATAGAACACATCATCACAACAGCAGGCGGGGACATCCAATACCTGCACGAACAAGAAAACCTACCAATAGAACAAGAACTACTCAACGACTTCATGAAACTCCTCGCAAGCTTCAGCGGAAAATTCTACAAGATGCGAAGCATGAGCAACCAGAAGAAAGTGCTACAATTAGCCGAGAAAGAGCTCGAAAAGAAAGAAGAGGAAAAGCAAGGCAGGTAAGAGCAACAATGGGCAAGGCACAACCAAAGGAATACTGGTACAGCAGCCTCACATACACGCTCCCGCAAGCCACCATCATCAAGGGAGACATCAACCATCTCGAGAGCTACCTGCAAGACTGGCTCGACAGGAGCGTCATAATCCTCAACCGAGCCTCGCAGAACGGCGTCATCCAAGATCTCGCCTACAGGTACGCGAACGGTGACACGGGCCTCACGCGAACGAACGAGTACGCTAGAAGCGAGATACGGGCAGCACTCGGGACAGATGACGCTCCCGCGTACAAGACACGCAGGTTCTTCGACCTCATCAACCAGCGAGTCAAGGACACGCTCAAGCTACAGGCACAGAACATCTGGATTGCCAGACTCATCAGCGAGAACCAGAATGCCGACGATGGGGCGATAGCACGGCTGTTCTACGCGGAGCACAAGAGTGACGGAAGGATACCAAGCAAGATACCAGTCCCGACAGCCGCGTACATCGAAAGGATACGATCGCGACTCGCGAAGAACGATGGGCAATTACCGTCAATCAGACCATTATTCAGGACTCCGAAGCTGCAGCTTAGCCGCACTGACCAGCTCGGTTCCGTGGAATTCGGGCATGACAGGCAGACAATTGTCTTCACCTCACCGACACCTGACGGGACGGTCATCATCAGCTTCCCCGTTCCACAAGACCCAGAGTTCGTGATCGGGAAGGTTTGCATGCCTGATGCGTACGTTGATGGGCATGGGATGATTCGCCTGCAGTTCGCAATCAAGCACAAGGCATGCCAGGCTTACGAACCTGAGTGCTTCCTTGGCGTGGATGTCGGCGTCCTGTACCCGTTCACTGCCGCCATAGTGTTCCCTGACGGGAGACGGTCGCAGACGGTGTACCCGGACGAGTCGATCATGGACAAGGTCGACCTCATCCAGAACCTGTCCTACCAGAAGGCATGCCTGAAGGTCAAGATTGATCAGAACGCGCGTCCTGCCCGTGCGGTGCATACTCGCGAGCTGGCCGGGCGTCAGGGGATTGAACTGGGTAGGCTTGCGGACAGGATTGGTGTTCTGAAGAGACGTGTGTGCCAGGATTGTGCTCATCGTGTGGTGGGGATGGCTTTGCAGTATCATGCGGGGATTGCCTTGGAGAGGTTGTCTTGGTCTGTTCCGTCTCATTCGTTCGATCATGCGTTGTTGCAGGATGCGATAGTCAATCTTGCGTTGAGGTGTGGCGTGCCTGTGCGTCGTGTGAGCGCTGCGGGGACGTCTTCTAAGTGTCCGTTTGATGGTGTGCGTTTGGTGCAGGGGTGCGCTCATTCTCCTGCTGTGACTGTGTCTGTGTCTAGACCGTGTCGTGTTACGCGTGGTGCGGGTTCTCGTGATCCTTACTTGTGGCGTGGCGTGTCTTGTTTGGTGTGTGGGCGTGTGCGGGATCATGATGGTGTGTCGCCATTAGCGATTGCGGCTCGTGCGTGTTTGGATAGGAAGCGTGCGTGTCATGTGTCTCGTGCCGTGTTTCGTTTGCGTTTTAGGCGTTTGTCGCTGCGTGCTTTTGCCAGTGTCGCGGCGGATGATACCCCTGTCATGGTGGCGGGGCCTTCAAGTTCTGACGTTTCTGGTATGTCACTCCAGAGCGGTCCCTCAGTCCCTGATGTCTTGATGGTTTGCAAGAATTGTCAAGATACCTAAAGGGGCTGAGGGACGGTACTCGCGCATGTCAGACGAGGCTGACGAGATAATCGCCGTCCTCGAGAAGAACAACGGAGCGTTCCCAGCATCAATGCTCTCGGAGAATGATACGGCAGACAATTCCACCATCGACATCGACGTCACGTCCAACGGCACGCCACAGGACACGCAGGGCAGGACGCTTGCGAACGGCATCAGCGCCGAGGTCCCATACGAGAGCAGGTTCTTCGTCGTGAACGTGTACAGTGACGGTACGATGTCCGCCAATCTCGGGCACATCGCCTCAATAGACAAGGCATCCGCGACACAGATGGCAAGCGACGCACTCGGAACTGGACATCCACGGGGGTTCGTCGGCGACTTCAGGTACTCGGTGAGCCATCGCAACGGAATCACGATGGTCACGTTCCTCGATCGCGGCAGGCAGATGGACCAGCTCCATACGCTCGTCATAGGCATAGGCATGTCAGAGGCGGCAGTGTTCGCCGTGATGCTCGTGCTCATCACCATATGGTCGAAGCATGCGGTCATGCCGATAGCGGAGAGCTACGCAAAGCAGAGGCGGTTCATCGCCGACGCTGGGCACGACATCAAGACTCCCATCGCCGTGATACAGGCAGACACGGAAGTGCTCGGAATCGACTACGGGTACGACAACGAATGGCTGAGGAGTATCAAGGAACAATGCAAGAAGATGGACGGGCTCGTGAACGACCTCATGCTCATCACGAGGCTCGACATGTCCGGAACGGGAACGCCACGTATCCGTGATGATGCAAGGCTCGGTAAGAGCGCTATAGATTTCAGTGGTATCGTCAGTGCCGAGGCATGCACATACATGTCGGTCGCTCGCACGATGGGCAAAACACTCACGGTGAACGTATCGGACGGAATCCGGGTCGATGGCGACGAGAAGGGAACACGTCGCCTCATCGGTATATTGTGCGACAACGCGATGAAGTACTCCTCCGACGGCAGCAACGTCCGCGTGATGCTCCGGGAGCAGAAGGGAAACGCCGTGCTTGCAATAACGAACGCCGTTGATGACGTCAACCGCTCGAACATCGCCAAGTGGTTCGGACGCTTCTACCGCGAGGACACCGTACGCAACCACGACAGGGGCGACGGGTACGGCATAGGGCTGTCCATAGCGAAGGCAGTGGTAACCGACATGGGAGGAAGCATAGACGCCACCCTCTCAAGGGACGGACACACTCTCAGCATGACCGTCAGGATACCGCTCGCAAGGGAGGACAGACCACAACGACACCTCCCATGGGAGACGGTAGACGCTACCCCACGACGGCACGGCACGAAGGCACGGGACGCAGAGCAGCGTCGGCATCATCGGAACGAGCGCGGCAAGCAGGACGGCGCGCCAGACAGCACGAAAGGCGACACGCAGCACGCCAATACAAGCGACACAGACAGCGGGAATGCCGGGGACGCAGGCAGTAACACGCAAGATGCCGATAGTGCGATTGGCAGGACTGCCGACGAGAGCGCAAGGGCGGATGTCAAGGAAAGCGCCGAGGGATAAGGCGCAGCGAAGGCGGGCGTTTACCATGGGGGGGGGACCAGCTCGATAGCACACAGTCGACAGCAGGCGATACTATATGAAGAGACTGTGAAGAAACGGAACGCTGTGCATTCCGCCTTCACACTCAGCTAACATGGGAAACGCGAAGAGCAAGCACAGCGACAGCAAAAGGCAGTGCACGCCACATGTCACCTACCGCACACACGTACCGCAACTGATTGCCAGCATGTCGCCACGCATTACGCAGGCACGATGCTGACAATACGTTGACGGCACGGTCGCATTACGTGGTACGCATTGTCACCGACGCGACGCGCCTGACACGCATGGGCGAGCATCGGCAATGGCATCACGACGGCAGCAGGAAACCCATGCCGCAAGCGTGCCGCGACGCTGTGCCAGAGACATAGGGAAGGAAATGGGAATGACTGACAACGGCGAGTTCTACGGCGTCCATTACTACGAGGAGCTGCAATCCGCATGCGACAAGGTCAATGGTGACATCCAGGCATACGTGGACAGGACCAGCGGCAACGACGACCTGAAACCCGTCGTGTACTACACGCACCGCATCAAGTCACCACAGAGCCTCAAGGCAAAGCTCGCCATGAGGGGACTGCCACAGACATACGAGAGTGCGCTCGAGAACGGGATACACGACATAGTCGGCTTCCGCATCGTATGCGCGTTCCAAGAGGACGTGTACACGACAGAGGAGATGTTCCTGGACAATCCCGACTACGAGATCGTGCGGGTGAAGGACTACATCGCAGAGCCGAAGCCAAACGGGTACAGAAGCCTCCACCTCATCACGCGACTCACCAATGGGGACGCGGCGGGTGTGTACGTCGAGATACAGATACGCACGATAGCCATGGACACATGGGCAACGCTCGAACACAAGCTGAAGTACAAGAAGGACATCGACGACGGATACGGCTCGCTCACCGCACAACTGAGGAAGTGTGCCGATGACATCACCAGCGTCGACTGCGATATGAGCGCAATCAGAGACGTCGTGCGAAGCATGAAGTGAGGCAGGGAACAGGCAGGTACGAGAAACGGAATACGCCATTTGTCAGTAAGGAAGGCATCGAATGGAAACAAATCAAAGTGCTCTTACCTGCCAAAACGCGATGGCATCAATCATGTCCGACTTCTATGCCACGTCGCTGCCATGCATCAGCTCGAAGTCCATCCTTGACGCACAGAACGCGATGAAGAGCATAGCAAATCAGGATGGGCTTGACAGACTACTCGCGTCCAACGCTGACGTCAAAGCTCTATACGAAATCCCATCAGCTCACGACACGATTGATGCCGTCATATCGAGCGGGGCGGGGGATGGGAAGAAACGTGCCTCGTTCCAAGGCGGGATGCTGACAGAGTGCGTATTCGCTGATTACCTCGCCCGTGTACTTGGTGCAAATGCCACATACGTCAATTGCGATCAGGAAGATATAAGTAGATATGCGAACGTCGTGAACGCCGTTACCGAGCGGATACCGCGAGCCTTGCCGAGGTTCATGATGCAGTCTGCTGACGGACGCACAACTATCGTGCAGCTTGGAGGACCTAATGCTACCGACTGTGCGATTGTGGGCGATGGGCGTCTCCTTGCATGCTGCGAATTCAAGGACAAGACAGCAAAGGCCGGAGAATTCGACCTCATGGAAGATGAAGATGGGAAGCTTGTTGCCGACGAAAAGACACTAGACGAGATGATGGAACAAATGCCAAGCATCATTCCGATCATTGATGATTTCAATGCGAATGACTCCCTGCACAACCATATCGGACACAATATCAAGCTCAGTGAAGCAGAACAACGTAAGATATTCCACGATTACATCCACCGCGGACAGATTGATGCAATCATGACGTTCGGCAAAGACGATAGACCTGTTCTAATCGATACGCACAACGATGCGCTCGACCAATGCATCCAGACGCGCGGCGGGGAAATAAGAACTGCTGGTAGGAATCATAAGTCCGTATTTACACCTAAGTATCTAGAGCAGACCATTGCCAATAGCGAAGCATTCCATGATAACGGCAACGGGAGCTATAGCATCGCTGAAACGGTTGCCAAGAGGGCAAGCTTGTTCGTCAAGAAACGTGGCGGCACGGACGTTTCACGCTTGCGCATCAGCAACGTATTCTTCGTGCCAATCAAGGACGTTAGGCATGATGGCAATGGGCTGCTGACGTTCCGTATAAAGGACGTGCGTCAGCTCAAACCGACAATATCCGCGCACCTCTCATGCCAGAAGACACAAGACGAGGTTCGTATACTCATGCAAAGTGGCGAATCTGCTCAGTAATGTCCGGCGAATGCATCGCTCGAAACGCCTCATATACGGCATCATCCCCCATATTGCCGAGAAGAAGCTTCGTGTTCCTATCTATGACATCCTGACCAAAATCGAGAGATTCGTTGATCTTACCAGCGTTCACCTTTGTTCGCAGAGCATCGTGTTCAGAACTGACTAAAGCATTATAGGATGAGCAAACTGCGTGCATGTCCAAAGCGTCCTTTGGCGGAACGGGGATATCAAAGCACAGTCCCTTCGTGAGGGTTATTCCACCATCGTGAAATCTCCACCAAGAGTATGCAATTGAAGAGTTGAAGACAAGGTACGCAATCATCATGTCATCGATGTCGACAAAGTCAATGGCAATGACCGATGATCTGTTCAGTTTCCTCGTGCTCGCGCACGTCCTATAACGCGGGGTAGCAGGGATCCATAGAGTCCCAACGGGACGCACATTCCCATCATGCTTTGCACAGCAAGCGCTGATACGTCGTTGCCTACTCAACCATTCGTAGCATGCGGCAAGCGGAGCTGGCACCTTTGGGAAGTACCTCTCTGCTTCATCCATGGAAACCGCTCTGCCCGTTTCCGCAAGTGCCATGGTATCATCGCTGATTGCTATATGACGCTGGCTGACACCGAAGCGCAGTATGGGCGAGAGCCGCAAGCATCGTGTCTCACCCTGCCTATCGTCATTGGATGGCTGAAAACAGCTTACCGACATGATTGCAGGTCTTACCGAGTTTGACTTGTTCGTGTTCGTAATCCCGCGCTTGCGTCCACAGAACACTGGGGACGGTACGTTATCGAACGTCAAGATATTGCCACTACAGGCACTAGCCATCATTACTCTTAGCGGAGCAAACTTCGCCGACGTCGTAAACGACTGTGGAACGATAGCAGACATACCACGGTACTCAAGGCAACGTTCAATGAACAGAGCATACAAATCGTCGCACACAACGGTCGCATACTTGCCATACCGTTTCTTGTCAATGCGCCCGTATGGGGGATTCATGAGAATATATGCCTTATCGGCAGGACACACGGTAGCAATGGAACTTCTCGTTCCATCCGACAGAAAATCGCCCAGTACCACATGGTCATCAGGTACGATTGCGCCAAAGAATCGCTTCATGAGCGATTGGCAGACTTTGATTGAAAGTCCATCAATATCGCAGATGATAAGACGCTCTCTTATCAGCGGCGTGATGTCGATACCTTCGTTCATAAGCTCATCAAGGGCAGGAAGCAACAGACTCCCACATCCGCATGATGGTTCTATGAGAAAAAATACCGTCTCACTGTCATTAGTATGAAACAGCTTCTTAAGGTTTCGCCCCATGAGCCTTGCTACATCAGAGGGAGTATAGAACTGTCCAAGCTTCTTCTTCAGAGAAGGGTTTACATGAGCAAGCCCGTACTCGTACAAGTCACCAACCAGTGAGACCATGGTATCAATTGCGTCAGAGGATACTGAATTGACGATTCCCTCTATTGTGGTATCGTCTTGCGTCGTCCCATCAGACGCAACCGCATCACTATTGTCAATGCGCGCAAGGATTTTCTCCCATGTGCTATTGAGTCCGATTGCATCAATGAATTTGGTATATTCATCCAACACTTCTGGCATTGCTTGCTGTCGTGATGTCATCTTATTCATTACCAACCAGATACGTCATAGGGCAATTGATACAGCAACATTATACTATATTCTGGTCTGAGTCGTGAAGTTGAACGTATTACAGTTTCTACTTGCCGTTTTCTACATGCTCAGCAGCACGTAAGCTAGATAATGGTAGCATGCTTCCACATCGATATCGTCCCATCATTGTGTGCGTTCTGTGTCCATCGTGCTTTCACGGCACGCTGACATCCTTGCATGCGGTATGATGTCCTTGAAGCCGCAAAGGGCGGCATACGATACCACAACGAAAGGGAAGTAGACCATGAGCACCGCATACGTATCCAAGCCAGACATCATCGACCTCTACAAACCCAGCACCGCAATCAACATGCTCGCATACGATTCCGCCCATCATGCACTGTATGTCGAGTGGGCAAATGGCAGTGTCTATCGCTATGATTGCGTGCTGCCGAACGTGGTGGCAGATGCCTGCAGTGCTCATTCCCTTGGGCAGTTCATTAACCTGAAGGTAAAGGATAACTACCCTTGCGATTATGTCTCCCAGCGTGGGGCGGCTGAGTATCAGCGTCTCTTTGGCTAGCGAAAGGCAAGATCCTTTGCTACTCATCATCGGGGAAGTCCCAGTGAGGGGCTTCCCCGATGTGCCTCATATAAGTACGAAAACATGAGGTAGCGATGGGAAGCTATCAGGAGACAAGAGAGAGGACGCAGACGAGCTGAGCTCGACGGCAGAACAGACGGTAAAAGAGTTCGAGGATACCAAGTTTGTCAACGAGATAGTCGAATTGTGGGCACAGTAATTCGCGATATGCACCAAGTCCCGTGCCGCCAAGTGCCAAGGGGACGGCTGTCCTGCATGCCGAACGGCACGTCAGACGGCATGCAGGACAGCATGGATATATCAGCGACATGGTTGTAAGTTAGCACGGCGGAAGCAACAAATGAACGCAAAGCATGCCTGATAGCACTAGACAGGAGGCATGCCGGCATAGAGCGGGGCGACTGGCGGTACGACGATTGCGTGTAAAATGACGGAGCAGCCATAGGAACAAGAGCGTGGCGTGCCGAGCGATAGCACGCACGGAGGAAATGATATGAGGATATCCCTTGGGGCTAAGTCGGTCGAAATGCCAACGTCGGCAATCAGCTGCGACATGACCCCAATGCGACGCAACGAGGCACATGCAACGGCGAGCAAAGCGATTAGCGACGCGATTGCCACCATGTCGGGGCGTGTCGTGATGCCACCAGCGTGTCTCATTGGTCGCCAGGAGATCATCAGCATGCTGAACGCAATGCATGATGCTGACTGGCGTGTACAGGCGTTCGGACTAGACGGGTGCGGCATCGTGTATGACAGCGACGACATCGTACATGAGGTACGCCTGTACTGGGCTTACGATGGTAATGAACCGATGAGGCATGCCAGCGAGTGCGCTCAAGCAGTCGCAGAGATAGCGAACGACGCCACGAACGCGTCAAACGGGGACACCGTGCGAATGGTCGCGTACGCGCATGATGCGATAGCGAGGCGTTGTGCCTACGCGCAGGGACGCCCTGACCTGCATGAGGCATATGATGCCCTTTGTGGCGGGCGTGCCGTGTGCAGCGGGATATCCAGGGCGTTCATGGCGGTAATGTCAAGGATTGGCATACCGGTAATCGGCGTGACAAGCGAAGCGATGAACCATCAGTGGTGCATGGTGAGGATAGGGGACTGCTGGTATCACGTCGATGTCACGTACGATATACCGGCGAACGGGCGGCGGATACCTGACGGTGACGCGGTCAATCACGAGAACCTGCTGCGTTCCGATGCGGCTATGACGCTCACCGGGCATCATGACTGGCAACGGGATGTACTGTGCCAGGGTGATTTAGCAGATGGTGGCGGTGATGTGAGTGCGGCTTCTGCGGCATGCCAGCGTGCCGTGAGCTTGCCGTCTGGCGTGCCGAAAGCGCCGTTCGATTAGGCGTTCTAGCCGCCAGGCGCATGAAGCAAGACGATATCGCTCTGTACAAGAGGATGGGGCAGGAACGTTCGGCTGTCTGATGTCACCGCGTTCCTGCCCCTATCATTGTGTGCTGTTTCTATGCTATCGACTTTATCGTTCGTTACTCTACTCTATGCGGTCATGGATGGGCAATGCTCCGAAGATAATGGCGTCGTCATGTTCGAACGCCCTCAGTGCCCTCGCAAGAGGGGCATCGCTCGTTGCCGCGTAGTTGCCGCCGAACATGTACCCGCCATAATAGGGAGCTCCATTCGCAGTAGTACCAGCATTCGCATACGGTTCGATATGAGCACCACCGAATGGCGAGGCAACGATTTTTGCAAGGTTGTCAGGTGGGTTGTCCAAGTCGACATGGACGCGCACGTCTGATGGCGCGTTCGTCTTGGTACAGAGGACGAGGAGCACATCGTGCCTTGAACTAATGCCACCGTCATCGGCTGTCAATAATTTTGATAATAAAAATTCCATTTGACTCATATGCTATAGCAGCATAGACTCTATCATAGACACGAAGCACACAGCCGTCAAGAGGAGCCAATCATGCGTCTCGGAGAAGCAGCCAAACAACTGAACGTCAGCACCGGCAGCGTCAGAAACTACTGCGACAACGGCGAACTCAAAAGCAGCCGTACACCCCACGGACAACGAGTCATCAGCCAAGAAGACCTGAACGAGTACGCCGCCAAGCACCACATCACCCTACAACACACGCCACCCCAAGCAAACAACACAGCCTTCTACATCCGCAGCAGCAGCGGCGACCAAACACTCCTCGACACGCAATACAAAGAACTCGAACAAGCCTACGGTACCCCAACACACACATACCAAGACAAGGCAAGCGGACTTAACGAAAACAGACCAGGACTCAAACGCCTAATCAAAGACACAGAAGCAGGAAAAATCCAGCATATATACATCACCTATCAAGACCGCCTCACCCGCTTCGGATACACCTACCTCGAACACATCATCAACCAAGCAGGAGCAACCATCACCATCCTGCACACAAGCCCAAAAATCTCGGCAGAGCAAGAACTCATGAACGACTTCATGAGCCTCATCGCAAGCTTCAGCGGAAAGTTCTACCGACTCAGGGGATACACGCAACAGAAGCAGCTGCTCACGCAAGCAGAGCATAACATAGACCAGAAGATGCAGGAGAAAGAAGGATGAAGAAAGGCAAAACAAGCAAGCCAAGACGGCTCAAAGCGTCACAAGACAGGCACCACTCCTTCACTCTTGCCGACTTCATCCTCATCGACAAGGATGGCGTCATACTCTCGCAGGACGAACACGATCACGTTATCCAGTACCTGACAGACAGATGCGAACTCATGCAAGAGAACGAGAATCATTATTATCAGCACGACTACCAAGCCCTCGTGCAGGAAATGACCACCAGAACGACACGAATAGGCAAATTCAAGCAAGCCAAGCTCAGGAAGTACGTGCCTGCCCCATACAAGGCACCAGCCGACCAGCCGTACAACTTCACCGAGATGTTCAGACAGAACATCGGGAACAAGCTCGACATATACACGCAGAGAGAAGTCATACAAGGCATCATCACAAGTCACCCAGACTGGTCCGCATACCAAGTACAGCAGGAATACATCAATCAGGACATCACGCAAGAGTACCCGAGCGTCAGCTCGATAAAGAAGTACGCCCAAGCCATCAAGAACACAGGCAGCATCCACAGCATACCGCACGGGAACGGGCAACTGCCACTCGGCGCGACGGACGGGCATTATCATTCCATAGACGAGAGGGACGGGTACGTCCGCGTGGGCATCAAGATAGAGGGGCTCATGCGGTACCTCGTCTTCAGGAAGCCGAAAGGGCATGATGCGACTTATTATCATGGGCGTGTCACGGCACCCACGATACGATTGAGCAAAAATGGGAACCTCGTCTTCGATTTCGCCGTGGTCAGGAAGAGGCCGCGAGCGAAGTCACTGGGGGAGTGCGCCGGCGTGCTTGGCGTTGATAGTGGTATCGTGCATGAGTTCGTGGCATCGTTCGTGAGGAATGATGGTACCTGTTCGCAGCCGTTCGTCGAGTCGGGTGCTGGTGTCCGTCTGAAGACACGTATGGACGAGTTGTGGGCGGAGATTGATCGTCTTGAGGCGAAGGCTGTCTTGTGTGGCGAGCGTGGGTGGTTCGAGAAGGCTGATGTCCTGTGGGCTGAGGCTGTCTCTCGTCGTGAGGCGGTTTCCCGTTTGAAGAGGGAGCGGGCGGTTGTCGGTGCTCGTGAGGTCGTGGGACTGGCTTTGGTGCTGGGTGCTGCTGTTTGTCTGGAGGATTTGTCTTGGGTGCCTGAGTCGCATTGGGATCAGGCGGCTTTCAAGTCTTTCGTGAGTGCTTTGGCTGCTGATGTTGGCGTTCCTGTGTTTCGTGTGAGTGCGGCTGGGTCGTCTCGCTCGTGTGCTCGTGATGGTGGTTCGTGTGCTGTTTCGGGTTCGCGGTTCTTGTCTTGTTCTGTGTGTGGTCGTGTTTTGGATCGTGATGTGAGTGCGTCTCGTGTTCTCGCGTGTCGTGGTTTGGGGCGTGCTTGCGTGGACGGTTTTTTGCATTTTAGTGTGGGTTCTCGTGGTCACAGGGCGTTTCGCGTGTTCCTGGCACGGTTGGCCTCGTGTGGCGGGGCGGGCTACGAGAACGTGTCGTCTATTGCCGTGTCCAGTCCATTGGTCGCTCGCGAGGGGAATGCGGTCGTAACTTTTCATGCTTTTCCGCGTTCTTCAACCGATTAATGGAGCGTTCGTACAATCGCCGAGTGCATTGCTGCGATACACGTCAACATAGAACGCATCTGCCTGTCTCATTCTCGCACTTTCCTCTCGTGTGTTGTGGTTGTGCTGTTGCCTTTGCCTGTCTCTCTTGGCTGACATCTCCAATATAGCTCATATTGTGCACATGGCGTCTGATAACACGGATGTGCACAATATCGTCATATTCTGCCATTCCTGACTCTGCGGGCATCTCTGGCTTGTCCGTACCCAAGCATCCAGGCATGAATGAACGAGGAACGGGGATAGCAATGTCGCTGCCCCGTCCCTCGTAGTCATAAACGTTTAGTGGGAAGCCCCTACAGGCTTACCTGCAGATATTAGTGATGACGGCAATCAGTACGAATAGGGATGTCTACAAGCTCCTGTGCTAGTCCTTCTCGAATGCGACACCGAACGACCCCTGAATTTCGTTGCGCGCGTTGTGCTCGCAAAGGATGCTGAATATGCGATGTCCGACTTCATCATCGCTCAAGCAGATGATGGCTGGAATATCGAACATGTGCCAGCCGGAATCCCCATGTTCGAACTCCGCATTCCGATGCCAGTTGTCCTCCATGAACTTCCGCTCATCATCGGTGAACGTAAACCCGTAGCGGGACTCGATTTCCGCGACGCTCAGGCTTCCAAGGTACACGTATGCTGACATATTGCTATGCTCCTTCGTCCTATTCTTTCTATTGCTTGATTTGTTGCGGCGTGTAAACGACGTGTCTGCACCATGCCAAACACTGTGATCGCTGCGTGCTGGCATGACGCGATGCCACCCGTCTAGCAGTGGTACTCCCACTTGACCAACCATTTCACGGGTGCGTGCTCGCTGACGCGTTTCGCATGCTTCCTGTCGAGCGCCTTGAGCTGCTTCTTTGCGTCCTTGATGCGTGCGTCATAGGAGGCGATGCGTCCCATGACGGTCTCAGAGCGAAGCTCGCCGCCGCACACTGGGCACTTGTCGCGTCCCATGAGGTACTCGCGACGGAGCTTGGAACCACAGGTGGGGCAACCGATGTATACGGATTTGCGGCAGTCAGCATGGTTCGCTGCGACATACTCCTCGCGCTGTTTGCTCAGCGTGTCGATACGCTTGACGATCGTGTCGTGCTGCTTCGTGGTGGTCTTCGCGACGGCATCGGTATCGCGAAAGAGAACGGCATGATCGCTATAGAAGCCCTTGTCAAACCTGCGGATTGCCTCCTCAGCATCCTCGCGGGTGTCGTAGATGCGGTCCTCATGCCAGGTGAGCTGGCTCGCCGGATAGCAGCCGCCCTCCTCGTAGTCCGCTTGGGAGACGTATTCGTCGAGTTCGCGGAGGAATGCCTTGCGGTCTGCGTTCTTCTCGATGACCGTCTTATTAATGCAGTGACCCATGATGCGTTCCCTTCTGCTTTGGAGGCTTTCGTGCTTCCCTCTTCCTTCTCCTCACGGCATTAAGATATCATGATGCAGCATTGCTGTTTGGCAGAAACATGATGACCACAATACGCACACAAACATGGACACGATGATACATCAGTAGCAGAGTGCCTCGTCCCAGGAGAACGCCTTGCCATAGTAGCCGTTCCGCTTGTAGTAGTTCTCCCTATCCTTTTTCACGAGCTTCTCAAGAAGCTCCGAAAGCTTCAAGGAACGGCAGTACCTCCCCGTCTTGTATTCGATGGCATCGTAGGCGATGTTGCTCGCGCCACCGAGTGCGGCGATTTGCGTTGGGTCATCAGCATAGGTGATCTCATAGATGCCGTCACCCGTGTCAGTGAGCCTCACATCGAACCCGTTGTTACGGAGCTGCGTGATTGTGCGCGTCCTGAACTCGTGGTTGAGCGTCCTGCGTATGCGCTTGTGCTCACTCTTCGTGAGCTTGCGGACTGCCCTTTCGTATAGGGCGATGCCGTCCTTCCAATCGGCATACGTGCCATCGCTCGAGACGCCCTCGCCAATCTTGTTCACAATCGCTGACACGAGGATTGCCGTGACAACGGCGTCATAGGGACGATGTGCGGTCTTGCAGAAACCGAATCCATCAGTGGGAAGGACGAACGACTCGTACTCCTGCCCAAGGGCATGACTCCCGTTAAGTGCAATCTTCGTGTCTGTTACGATTGGCTCGCCATTGCCATCGAAGCCAGCAAGCGCGATGCCATCACCCTGTGCCGTCGTCACGATGTCATTGACCTCGTCTACGAAGCATTCCTCAAGATGCTCAATCGTGAAGTAGTGAGTGTATCCCATGGTATCGTTCCTTTCCGTGCCTTGCGGCTCATGCCAACCGTCTTTCGTCCCTTCTGACAACGTCAGGATAGCATGTTTTTGGGCGATTGTGGCGTAAGATGTATGACGGACACAATACGTACACAAAAAAAAGTCAACAACAGGAGCGTCTATCTGACTGACCGCTAAGCAAGCATGGCGGTTCTCACGCCTTCGAAGAATTAATAGCAGAACTCTTCCCAGTCGTGAAGTACACACGACTGAAGTCGTGTGCTTCTGGTTGTTGAGACCGTCTGCACACTCGTTCATATGTCGTGTTGCTGGAGCGTATAGTCCACGAGGGAAATTCCATACGATCCCTTATTGCCGAAGGATACAATCTAAGGAAAGGCAAAGGGAAAGGAAAACACGACAAATGAGCCGAGCCAACCACCCACGAGCAAGCCCTTACGAGCAAGCCACTCGCCAAAGATCAATTAAGTCCGACAACACACACTTACTTCGAGCGGAACATTGCGGAACTTTAGCCAACAATGCCCCAAAATCCTCAGAAGACAAATGAGCCCTCAGGAAATCTAATAACAAACGAATATAATACCGCGCACCGATATTATACGCAGCATTCAAATCCGCATTATATTCCCCCGTTTGCGTCAGTTCTGGAGTTTACGACTTTTCGCAGGTCAGCGGCGTGATATAAGCACCACATTCACAAAACCCCAGGTCGCGCAATGAAAAAACGCGTCCGTCTCTACCGTCTTTTTCCCCACTTTATTATACCATTTACTACAATATAAGATATCCTAAACAATAAACAGCGCAATAACAACATCATCACTTTCCCACGGCATAAAAGAAGACGCCCGGCTATGCCGAACGCCCTCTCCTAGAGAATGAAGTTAGCCTTTACTGACTAATGATATCCTCCCACGATTTCCAGTTGGAACTCGTCGTGTCCTCGTAGTCGCCGCCATCGCCACGGTAGACTTTCCACTTGCCGTTGATCTCCTTGACCATACCGAAGACGATGTCGTCGATGACGCCGGCACTCTCTGCGATGGATTTCGCCTTGTATTTGTTCTCCCATTGCTTGATGGCTTTCGCCTTGCACTTGTCTTGGTCTTTCTTGATGGCGTGATCGCCCTGCGCGTCGAACGAGCCTTTCGTCTCGAGGATATACAGGGTGCGTTCCCGGATACCGATGAAGTCGGGGAAGAACTTGCGGTGGGCGTTGTTGGCTTTCTCGTCGATGTATGCGATGAGGAAACTGTCGGCTTCGTGCGTGCCGTTCTTGAACCAAGTCTCCATCTTGTTGTCCATCACGACGGCGAAGCGCTCCTCGGGGTTGCTCTCCGCCTTGCTGACTTGCTTGTCGTAGGCGAACGTCGAACGTTCGGGCGTCTCTTTCAAGTTGATACCCGTGAACGTCTCCACGGGCGGCGTATACATCGGGCGTGCGGTTCCGGGCTTGCCGTCCCATACGCTGGTCTTGCCATACTCGGCGTGTTCGTTTACGGCGTCAAGGCAGGCTTGGGCGAACAGATGGAAATGCTCGTATATGCCCTTGAAGAAGTCGTTTCGCTTGTTTATACGCCGGGTTTCCTCGTCTTCCTCCGGTGCCGCCAAGAAGTCGTCTACCACCGGGGCGTCCAGCCCGTAATAGAGGTTCTCGTTGATGTGCTGGTTGATGGCTTTCTTGATGAGGTCCCGATGGCGCCGTAGGCTGCCGTCTGCCCGTATCTTCTCCCATACGTAGGTCTCTACTTGCTCGTTGGAAAGTTCTGCCTGCGTATGTCCCGAAGTAGAAGCCTTGCCGCTTTCGCTGATCTTGTTCATCATCTCCACGACATCGTAGTCCACCTGCGCGACGTTGCGTTCGAGGTCGCCGTAGGCAACCCACGCTCCGCCGTCGGTCTCGTAGTTGGTGGGGAAGTTCTTCTCGAAAGAGTCGACCATCGCCTCCACGATCTTGTCTTCCGCCTCGAACGTCTTCTTGCCGGGAATGGTCTTGACGAGATGGACTTGCTTCCAAGTGTCCTTGAAATCCTCCCGCATAGTCTGCTTGTATTTCTCGTCTCGTATGGAATACCCCTGCAGGCTTGCGTCGTATTCCTCGCTTGACGTATAGACGAAAGCGCTGTTGAGATACTCGTCGTTCTGGTAGTCCTCGTTGGTCTGCCACTCCCAAGGGTCCACCGTGCGCATAAAGCGTCCCATTGTCTGGTCGTCCAAGGTGTCGCTTTGCGACGGTTGGCGAAGTTTGACGAGGGGATTGGCTCTCGGGCAGTTCCAGCCGGTAGCGCAAGCCACTTTCACGATGAGGTATTTGTGGCTGGTGTTCTTGATGTTGTTGGGGTCTTCGTCGTGGCGACCGGCAAGCCAGATGATGATGTCGTCGGGGTCTGCCCCGTTGTCGATCAACATCTGCTTGGCTTTTTCGGCGTTTTCCTTGGTCTGGAGGTCGTCCTTGTTCTCTTTCTTGTCGTCGTTGGGCAACTGTATCGTCATCAGCGGAACGGTGTCCATTCCAACGTTGCGGAAGCGCTGCTCGAGCCAGTCCCTGCGGTGCATGCCGGCTTTGATCAGCCCCTCCCAGGTGGCGTCGTTGTGAAGCCCTCCCTCGGGGTCTTCGCTGTCCATTCCGGCGTCGTTGACGATGATGTGGGCTTTGATCTTGCCCTCGGCTACCACCTTTGCGGTGTCCACTTGGACGAGATGGAGATGGCCGGCTTTTTGCAGCTGCTTCTTGCGGGCGGTTGCGGTGATGTTGACGACGGCGAACGGACGAACAAGTTCGGCTATTTGCTTGGTGTTGTCCGTCTTGTTGAGGTGAGCCTCGTCGTAGAACGCTACTATACGGGTCTTGTTGGTTTTCATCACGCTGATGAACGAGGCTTGCTCGCCCTCTTTCATCTGCACGTTCTTCTTGGTCTTGTTGATGTCGCTCCACCCGATGGCGGTGAACGAGCCAGCAGGAACAGAGCCTCCGTTAGCTTCAGCCTTGATGACCATTTCCTGCAGCGTCATCACGTCCAGCTTGTCCCAGCCATACGCCTTGATTTCTTGATAGGCGTTATCGTGAAGTTGCGCCGATGACGGGGAGAAGAACATAAACGCCACATCGGGATAGTCTTTGGCGATGTCGTTGGCGGTCTTGGACGCCATCTTGGTCTTGCCAGAGGCGACGCAGGACAAGAACAGCGTCTCGTTGTCCTCGGTGCGCTTCTCGTCGCTGTCAAGGGCGGCGGCTATCTGCTCGTAGAGGGCGTCTTCCGCCTCGGTTTGAAAGTCATAGGTGATGAGTTCCATTGTGCTGTATCCCTTTCCTATTCCAGATAGTCGGCGGTGCTGATGAGGTTGTGATGGTATTGCACGTCGACGCCGTTCTTGACTTGTGCCTTAAGAATGGCCTTGTATGCCGATGTCTCCTCGGGCAACAATAGGATATGTTCTCTCTCGTCATCGGAGAAGTATTCGTCTACGATGGCTTGGACGTCTTCGGGTTCGGTATTTGCGAACAGCGCGATGATTTTCTTCGTGCTGCTTTCGTATACGCATAGTTTGCGGGTGCCGTCTTGAAGCGTCCGAGCGACGCCGTGTTTGATGGGTATCAAGGCGTCCACGATATAAGGCTTGAAGAAGCGATCGGCATTTCGCTCATAGAGGTTGCGATCTCGCTTGATAAAGTCGTATTGGAAGTATTGGTATCCGCTATTGGTGCCATCGCTATATTGGCTTCCATCAACACGATAACCAGTAATAATGATATCCATACGGGGCTTTGTTATATCACGGCAAATACCAGTGTCAGGGTCTCCATCGTCGACGTCTTGGTCTTCGTTATTGGTGACTAAAATCCATTGACGATTACCATTGTCATCTCGGTTTAGTTCTTCTACGGCTTGAGCCGTGGTGCCAGAACCAGCGAAGAAATCCAATATTGTTGCGTTTTCTGTTGGGACCATTTCTAATAGGAAGCGGATTAGAGATACCGGTTTTGGATAAGTAAATGCTTTGTATCCAAAAACATCTTCCAGTTCTTTGCCAGCAGTTTTTGCTGTCCCTTTTTCCTCCAATATAGAAACTGGAACAATATAACCAGGTTCATTTATGAACATTTTGATGGACGGAACAGCATTTCCATCTTTGCCGTAATAAATCCGATTATCTTCGTTTAGTTCATCAAACTCTTCTTTTGGCATTCTCCATTGACGCCAATAACTCTTACCGCCTGGAGTGACGACCTCGTAATAGTTGGGGCTGTTCTTATTGGACTTTTCTTCTGTCGAAGAAATAATGCCTTGTTTATAGGCTCCACGAGGGTCATTGTCGGGATTGGTGTATTTGTTCTTATAGTTCCTCTTTTGCTTTACCTTGTTGAAACGGCAAGCAGTTTTATCGCTATATATAACCAGAATGTATTCGTGTTCAATACGGAAGCGATAGGTGACTTTCAACTTTCCGCTATCATTGTCCACCTTATGCCAAATCATCGTTTCTATATTGTCCTCCCCAAATATATCGGCACAGAGCAATTTGAGGGGAGCATATTCACGATCATCACAACTAATGAACATTACGCCTGTAGGAGTTAGCAACTCCTTGGCAATCTTGAACCTTTTGCTCATAAAGTCAATCCACTTGGAATGCTTGAAGGTATCTTCAGGATCTACAAACTTGTCATTATATTTGAAGTCTTTGTTTCCAGTGTTATATGGCACATCGGCATAAATAAAATCTATCTTGCCAGCGTGTGTCTGCTCCAAGATTTTGAGCCAGATGTAGTTGTCGCCCTCCAGCAACATATTGCCATCAGCACGTTCAGGATATGTTGACAAATCAGCCCGCAGTTTTGGATATGGAATGCTTGCCTTGTAATCAAGGACGACATTCTCCGCTTCGAAGCCGCTATCCTCGTCCTCGCCGCCACGTTCCCATACAAGACCGTAGCGCTTACGTGTCAGCCGCTCTTGGATACCCTCAAACAACCGGCGAATACGTTCCTCATCACCGCTTTGGGCTATCTCCATTGCCTTCTCGATATCAAACTTTGCCATAGGGCTATCCCCATACCTTTCAGGGTTTTCGACGCATACCCTTTCAGTATAAGTTTTAGCCCCGGAAACTCCCAATGAAACAGGGGGTTTCGTGTCTACAATATGCATGCCTTGCCGTGTCTTCCGTATCGTATGCGCTATTGGATAATGTGCCTTGGATTATATACAATATATAGAAAACCTGTCAAGAGTTTTCCACAAGTTATTCAGGTTTTGAAACGAATATCCTCGAGCAAGGATATACCTATTAAAGGTCTCATTGCCTCTCCAGTTGTTCGAAGTTTGTGTCTCGCTCATCTAGTCCTAACGTCATACCACGAAAGCATGCTCCTAGACTGTGCCATAGCTTGCGTCCCCAGGTACATGGGATTACGGACACAACACCGGGTCATTGACAAAACCCGCTTTTTGCCTCACGGAGACTGATGTTAAAATAGAGAACATTGGCGTTTTTTATACGGATGTCGAAAATCGTGACAGATGACACGTCGGAAGGCGATTCGAGGACGGGAGCGAGCGCATGAGCAACAAATCAGACGAGAAGCAGGGCGGCACGAAGGAAATCGGCGATGACGCCGCAAGCATGCACCAAGAGGACGGCACGTCCGCTGCAAGCGACGACGCAACGATGACACCAGATGGCGTGCATGATGATGACGATGCCGGGGACGCCGTGACGGTGAAAGACGACGACGCCACAGACGAACAGGCAACACAGACACCAGAAGAGAGGCAGGAAGAGCAAACCGCAACGACAGAAGAGACGGAAAAGGACGATGACGCAACGCCAACGGCAGACGAGACGGACGTAGACGCCGATGCGGACGGCAATGACGACACCAACGACATGCCAAGCACCGACGACGAGGATGAAAGCGACACAGACGCATCGCCAAGCAACGCAGACGACGCCTCGCCAGACGCTAACGACACCGTGACGGACACTAGTGACACCGCATCAGACGAGGACGATGCGGAACGACAAGACGACGAGACGGCTGCGACGCAAGACGTTCCACCCACTGAAGGCGATGACGCCAATCGCCATGACGATGAAGATTCAGATGGCAAGCAGGACGCCACCGAGGACGTCAGCGACGCTGATGGCTCGGCAGACGACGGAGACAAGACAGGTAACGCTGACACCAAGGCAAACGATGCCAGCGCCGATGCAGAGACAGGTAACGCCGACGCCGAATCCGAGGCTGCCGATGTCGCCGCAAAGTCAGACGCCGATACTGAGACAAGCGATGCCAATGTCAATGCCGAGAAAGGCGACGTCGTCACGGACGACGACGGCTCGATACGGGAGGACGACGCCGAGCAGCATGGCGATGCGACCGCGGAAACGCTTGCCACGTCACCGAAGGTGGACGATGACACCGATGAGTCAGTAAAGGACCGGGACGGTGCGAAACGGCGTCATGTCGGCAGGAAGAAGGTCACCGCAATCGCTTGCGGCATAGCAATCGCGGCAATCGCCGCAGGATGCCTGTACGTCGGGCACGAGACATCGAGTGCGCTCACCCAAGCGTCGTCAGCAATCGCGCAGGCGAAGGACACCGACAGCAGCATGAGGGGCGTGCTCGAGCGTACGAAGTCATTCGCCAACCTCACAGACGATGACGTCATGCCAGACGATGGCGGCAAGGACGGAATACTTCCCGCATACGCGACGGCTCGTAAGGCGGCAAGTGACGTCGTCACCAAGAAGATGCCAAACGTCGATGGCATAGCGTGGTACGATCTGAATGGCTCGCGAGCGGTGCGTGATGACGCGAAGGAGATGGCAGGCAAGAAGCGCGACGCGCTGCGCACACTGCGCTCGTCCGTCAATAAGGTCACCACGTCGAAGCACAAGCGCGAATGCACAGACGCGAAGAACGCCCTCAAGGCATCAAGCGGCAATGCCCAGAAAGTCCTCGATAGTACAGAGGGAAAGGTACATGACAACGCGATCAGGCAGACACTCGCCGACGCGATAGACGGGGGAAACAAGCTCCTCGGCGAGAAGGACCTCCTGTCAGCAAGCGTATATTCCTCTGCGCAGGGGAAGATAGACGCGGCATCGAAGGCAGTCAGTGACGATCATGCCAAGTGGCAGAAGGAGAAGGAAGCGGCCGAGGCTGCTGAGAGGGCACGGAAGGCTGCTGCGGCGAGAAAGACGTACGCATCAAGGTCGGCGGCCGCCGCTGCGGCATCATCAAGCGGTGGGCAACCCGTACAGTCATCCGACGGCACGTGGTATGTCACGTACAGGGGCAATGACGTGGAGGGAACGGCGAACGCCGACGGCTCCGTCAGCGAGTACTGTGACGGATACTTCGTCGCGCACAGGGGTACGAAGAACGGCAACATGATTGCATCGAAGCCACGCCGCGTCATGGTGGACGGCAAGTCGTACCACTACGTGTCATCGACCATCGTCGATGATGACACCGACCTTGATTACGCCCTGTCATACCTGCGTCAGAACGGTGGCATAGGCTTCCAGACCTGCACGATTCCGAGCGGAAGGGACATCCTCGTGCACTACGAGCCGGACAACTAATCGACACCCAACGGGCAGACATTGGGCGAACGGCATGGCACGGCGTATCTCACGCGTGAAGGCATAGCGTGGCGGCACGAGCGACGACAAGTCACGCGTGCCGCCACGCGGCATACAAGGGGGACAGACGATGAGCAAGCAGAAGACGAAGGGAACGCGGATGGAGACTGGACTCGTCCGCTACCTCGAACGAAACCTAGACGACCCTGGCGACGTGCATAGGGCGGCGCTCGCCGGCAATGCTGACGAAGGCGACGTGCACGGGATACGCAAGGGAGACCTAGTCGGCATCGCAGAAGTCAAGAACCACAAGCAGATGACGCCCGGTCTCGTGGCTAAGTGGTGCGAGGAGACGCTGAGGGAACGCGTGAACGCACACGCGGACTTTGCCGTGCTCGTCATGCACAGGAGCGGTTGCGACCAGACGGGTAACAGCAGGAGCTATGGTGGGAACATCGTGCAGCTCACCATGAGGGATCTAATGATCGTCTCGGACATAGAGCAGAAGGAAGAGTCGGCTGACGGTAGCGCGAGGAGGACGATAGATGCTGACGACGTGTGGGTGACCATAGACGTCGACACGCTCATCATGCTGCTCAATTCGTCGGTCAGCACAGAGAGTGACTAAGCGTGGACGCGACGAAGCGTGGACTCGACGCTAGCAACGCCGTGTATAGCAAAAAGGCGCCAGGAAGGATTATGATGGGGCAGCACATGGACAAAAAGCACACACGCGGAGGCGACGGTATGACGGACATGCAGGCAACAAAGAGCCCAGAGGCCATTAGGCAGGCATGCCGTGGCAATAATGTAGATTCTATGAGACCAGATTAGTTTCTTACAGGGAATGCCCGTATGTCGCTGCAAGCAGTGATACAATAGTGACAGGCAGGGGAACTCTGTCGCAAGCCATTCAT
>Ga0256406_1001863_pt1 | contig 32195 bp, 26 predicted proteins | sample RumenRJG_03DNA_FD_185986 | JGI IMG/M metagenome (GOLD analysis project Ga0256406, IMG submission 185986) | Bovine rumen microbial communities from Lethbridge, Alberta, Canada - RJG_03 | ecosystem: Host-associated > Mammals > Digestive system > Stomach > Rumen | place: Canada: Alberta | collected... | reverse complement strand
CTTCTTGCCGGGATGTCCGAACATATATGTGTACCCGGCCTTCAGATTTTCAAATTTTTCCTCATCCTCGCCCGGCATCTTGCTGATCATGGAACGCTTCAGATGCACAACCTCGTCATGAGAGAGCACCAGGATATAATTCTCGCTGAATGCATAGGTCATGGCGAATGTCATCTTGTTGTGATTAAACTTGCGGAAATAAGGATCCAGCTGCATGTACTCCAGAAAATCATGCATCCATCCCATGTTCCACTTAAAGGTAAAACCTAATCCGTCATCTTCCACGCTTCCGGTCACCTTCGGCCATGCCGTGGATTCCTCCGCGATCATCATGACGCCGTGGTTTCTTCCCGTCACCAGAGAATTCAAATGCTTAAAGAATTCTATCGCCTCCAGATTCTGGTTGCCGCCGTACTTGTTCGGAATCCATTCCCCGTCCTTGCGTCCGTAATCCAGATAGAGCATGGAAGCAACCGCGTCTACCCGGAGTCCGTCGATGTGATATTCTTCCACCCAGTAAAGGGCATTGGCAAGAAGGAAATTCTTGACCTCCGGGCGTCCGTAATTGAAAATCTTGGTTCCCCAGTCCGGATGCTCCCCCTGTCTGGGATCCGCGTGCTCGTAGACCGCATCGCCGTCAAAGTCCGCAAGCCCCTGCTCGTCTTTCGGAAAATGAGCCGGTACCCAGTCCAGAATGACGCCAATTTTGTTTTTGTGAAGATAGTCGATCAGAAATTTAAAATCCTGCGGTGTTCCGTATCGGGATGTCGGCGCATAATACCCCGTCACCTGATAGCCCCAGGAGGCATCCAGAGGATGTTCCGCAATTCCCATAAGCTCTACATGTGTGTAGCCCATGTCCCTGACATATTCCACAATCCTTTTGGCAAACTCTCTGTAATTATAAAATCCCTCCGGATTCTCCTCCGAGTAGGGATGCTTCATCCAGCTGCCGGGATGTACCTCATAGATGGAAAGTGCGGATGTTTTCGGGACAAACTTTTCCCTGTTTTTCAGCCATGCCGCGTCTCCCCATTTATAGGAAATATCCGCAATACGGGAAGCTGTTCCGGGCCGTTTCTCCGCCCAGAAGGCATAAGGATCGGCCTTGTAGAGTTTTCTCCCGTCGCGGGCAATGATGAGATATTTGTACATCTGCCCGACCTCCGCGCCGGGAACAAATATCTCAAAGATACCCATGTCAGCGATCTTCTTCATGGGATTGGCTTTCTCGTTCCAGCAGTTAAACTCTCCGATCACATAGACCGCCACGGCATTCGGCGCCCAGACCGTAAACCAGGTACCGGGCTCTCCGTTCACCACAGCTGTGTGCGCGCCCATTTTTTTATACAGTTCATAATGCGTCGCCTGTCCGAAAAGATACTGGTCCAGATCACTAAAAATATGGGGATCCTTCTGTATCTTCTTCTCCGGCTCCGGTTTTACTGCCCCTGCTGCTGCCTTCGCGGCTGCCGCCTTTGCAGCCTTCCCCGTTGTCTCGACAGCTTTTTTCGCCGCCGCTGCGACCGTCTTTCCGGTCTTTTTCGGTACTGCCTTATTCGCCATATTTTCATCTCCTTTAAGGATGTAATCGATAGCTTCATCATAACACAAAAAGGAGCTGTCTGTGACAGTTTTTCCTTCTTCCAAAGCGGCAGACAGATTTTTTCAGACCATGTCCGGAAGCACAGACAGAACCATGGCGGGAGAGCCGACAGCCACGCTGCGTTTTTTCAGAACACAGCCGGACATACAGCTCCGGAAAGGAAGAGCTGCCGAAGCGGAACCTGAAATCTGTCCACCAGAAATACGGCGGCCAGAAGCAGGGCAAGGAATAACAGCAGACGGACAAAATGCACAAACCTCCAGTAGCCTGCCTTCTGCCCGTATCTGGCCCGGATCCTCCACCTCCAGCTGTAGGTGCTTCCCTTTTTCTGATTGCATTTGTAACAGCAGGGTACCAGATTATCCAGGTCATTGACCCCGTTCTCATATCTTCTGTCTATCAGACGCTGGGCCTTCTTCGATGATTTAGCCGCATCCACCGGAATGACATGATCCACTGTCATTTTATCCGGACGGATTTTTTTCCCGCAGTAGACGCAGCGGTATTTTCCGTTTTCGGGGGGATACGCCTTCATAAAGCGGTACCGGTAGGTTCCGGATCTTCCGTAGCGTTTCCGGTACATCCGTGCCCGGTATCCGTATTTTTCCGCCTTCCTCAGCCTTTTCGCGGCCTTTCTTTTTCCGTACTCCGCCTGATAGGTACCGGAGGAAGTTTCAGAGAAATCCCGGAACCTCCACCTGCGGAATTTCCTTCCGGACGGAACATGTAGTTCCACGATATATATTTCCCGGTCGTCCATAACTCCTACTTTATTCTCCCTGCGTCAGCAGGCAACGGTCCGTTCCTGTCTGCCTCTGCGTCCAGGAAACACAGCAGGGTGCCTCCATTCCCTCCTGAAAAGGGTCTGAATGCGCCCTGCTGTCCGAACAGAATGAATACCTGATTTTCAAAGCTTTATCTGCACAAGTGGAGGAAAGCGCACCTCTGTGTGGCCTGTACAAGTGAGAAATGGGAAGAATCCCTTTCAAACCGCAGATAAAGCGCGGTAAAGTGGAGATCTTCAGATTTCCAGCAGGCTGCTGTAAACCTGCAGCGCGCCCTCTGTATCGTGTGCCAGGACACGCTTTGCCAGCACTTTTCCAAGCTGAACACCTTCCTGGTCAAAGCTGTTGACGTTCCACAGGAATCCCTGGAACATCACCTTATTCTCAAAATGAGCAAGAAGCGCTCCCAGAGAAGCAGGTGTCAGCTGACCGCCGATGATGATGCTGGACGGACGTCCTCCCTCAAAATTCTTGTTTCTGTTTTCGTCCTGTTTTCCGCAGGCAAAAGCGACAATCTGCGCCGCGACATTGGCACAGAGCTTCTGCTGGCTGGTGGTGTCCTGAATGACGACATCCGTGCCGGTCTGGCTCTTCCGGAAGCCTACAAACTGAAGCGGAACGATGGTCTTTCCCTGATGCAGAAGCTGATAGAAGGAATGCTGTCCGTTTGTTCCGGGCTCTCCGAAGATAATCGGCCCTGTCACATAGGAAACCGGATCGCCGAAGCGGTTGACGGATTTTCCGTTTGATTCCATATCCAGTTGCTGAAGATGAGCCGGAAAACGGGATAAAGCCTGGGAGTACGGCAGCACCGCTGTCGCCGGATACCCCAGCACATTGCGCTCGTAGACGCCGATCAGAGCGTCCATCATCGCCGCGTTCTTTTTGGGATCCTTTTCCGCCGCAAGCTTGTCCTCGCTGGCCGCTCCATCCAGAAACTGCGCGAACACCTCCGGTCCGAAAGCGAGGGAGAGCACCGCTCCACCCACCGCCGAGGTGGAAGAATACCGGCCTCCGATATAGTCGTCCATATAGAAGGCGGCAAGATAATCCCTGCTGCTGGCCAGGGGAGATGTCTCACTGGTAACGGCAATCATATGTTTCGCCGGATCCAGTCCCTGCTTACGAAGTGCGTCCATAACAAAGGACTGGTTTGTCAGTGTCTCCAGGGTAGTGCCGGATTTGGAAACCAGAATAAAGATGGCATGCGCTACATCTGTGGAAGCGAGCACCGCCGCCGCGTCATCCGGATCCACGTTGCTGATAAACTTCGCCTCCATACGGAAGTTTCCTGTCTTTTTCGCCCAGTTTTCCAGCGCCAGATACATGGCTCTCGGTCCCAGATCGCTTCCGCCGATACCAATCTGCACCACCGTCGTAAATTTATCCCCGGCAGCGTTTGTAATTTCTCCCTTATGCACCTTGTCCGCGAATTCCGCAATACGCTCCTGCTGCTCTTTGTAAAAAGCGCGCTTGTCCACACCGTCCGCGATGACCGGTTTTCCCAGCTGGCCTCTGGTCAGATGATGGAGAACCAGCCGTTTTTCTCCGGTATTGATGACAGCACCGTTATACAGTTCTTCAAATTTCTCCGCCAGCTGCGCCTCTGCGGCAAGCTTCTCCAGCTGTTCCGTAATTCTGTTGTCCACTGCCTTGGCTGCATAATTATAGGAAAGTCCTTCCGCCATGGGAATACTGCAGTTCTTCACACGGTCCGCGCCGCTCTCCCCGGCCATAACCGTTTTCAGATCCACCGGAGATACCTTCTCCAACTCCTTATAAGCAGTCAGCTCATCCAGATTTTTCCAGTCTGCCATCTCAGATTTCCTCCATAACAACATCTGCATTTAAACAGGATTTCCTGTTACCGAAAACATTGTACCACAACGGAGAGCTTTTCCAAAGAATTTTCCTCTGATGCTTATTGACCGTCGGAACCGTCGCCGCCGTTGTCGCCCTGATCCCCGAACATCTGTCCGAACAGATCACTGCCGGAACCGGAGTCCGAGGACTGCTGCGGCTTCTCGGTCAGCGTCACCTGATGGGTAGACTCTTTCCATTCGCTTCCGTTTTTTCTCTGCAGCGTAATGGTTACGGAATCTCCTGATTTGTGACTTGCGATTACAGATGCCAGTTCCTCAAAGGAGGTTACCTTTGTGTCATCCACCGCCGTGATAACATCTCCTGCCTTAATGCTTCCCAGGGATGCAGGACTTCCGTCTGACACTTCCTTTACATAAACCCCTTCCGGATAATCACTGGTGTCCGTGTCTTCAATATCCGAGATATTCTCGCACACCACCCCCAGAAACGCGCCGCTGGAAGAACTGGTATCGCCGTCCGCGCTCGAACTGCTGCTGTCCGCATCCTGATCATCGGGAGCTTCCCCGTCGTTTTCGTTCCCCTTTCCGCCGGAATGATCGCCGCTGTTTCCGGATCCGTCCTGGCCGAAATCCGGAAGGCTTCCCCAGGAATCATCTAACGACTTTTCAATCTTTTCCGCCGCGGAATCCACCGAACGATCAATCACCCTGGGGAGGACGGCAGAGCCCGCCAGGCAGATGACGCCCGCGCCCACAAGTCCGGCGATGACGCCGCTTAGAACCGCCCTTCCGACACGCTTTCCGGCGGTATCGCCATCCGGCCGCCTACCGCTTCCTCCAAAAGAGTTTCCGTTATAGGGATTGTTTCCTCCGGCATACGGACCGCCGTAGGGGTTGCCGTTATACCAGGGGTTCCCTCCGTTTCCTCCCGGCTGGTTCCCATTGCCGTTCTGCCAGGACTGGTTTCCGCTGAACCTGCCATCTGTATTTCTATCATTATTGTTATTGTCGTACATGTTATTACCACTGTTATTGTCGTACATAATAAAAAACTCCCTTCACAGGACGGCCTCCGGCCGCTTTTTCTTTACCCTTCGCATGATAAAGAAAAAGCGTGAAGGATCCGTGAACAACCCGTGAAGAGAGTGTTTCACCTCCCGCGGCAGGCGCGGAAGTTCTACCTTGTTATACGGTTATCTGGCCAGTCCGGACTGCTCCAGAAGAGAAGGAATCTTGGATTCCCATCCCAGGGACATAATATGAACGCCCTGGCAGTAAGGCTTGCATTCCCGGATGATGCGGGCTGCAATCTCTACCCCGGTAATTCCGGCCTTTGTCTTTTCTTTGTCCGCCTTCAGCTCCTCCAGAATAGAATCCGGAACGGAAATGCCGGCGACATTATTATTCATAAATTTACACATGCCCGCGGACTTCGGAATAATAATACCGAGCATGACCGGTTTTCCGAACTGTTTTGCCCTCTCCATAAAGCGGATAAATTTCTCGGAGTCAAAAACCGCCTGGGTCTGGAAAAACTCGGCTCCTGCCTCGATTTTTTTCTCCATCTTTACCAGCTGGGCATCCACGGAATCGCTGCAGGGGGAAACTACGGCGCCCTTCGCAAATTTCGGGGGTTCTCCCACCAGATCATTTCCGCCCAGATCCTTGCCGGATTCCAGCACGCACATCGTGTGCAGCAGGGAAACCGAATCCAGATCAAATACCGGCTTTGCCTGCGGATGATCGCCCATTTTTGTATGGTCTCCGGTTAACGCCAGAACATTATCAATACCGAACATGGCTGCGCTCAGAAGGTCGGACTCCAGCGCGATCCGGTTTCTGTCACGGCAGGCCAGCTGGAAAATGGGATTCATGCCGGCATCCTTCAGCTCCTTGCAGACAGCCAGAGAACCGACTCTCATGACGGAAGACTGGCAGTCCGTCACATTGATGGCGTCCACGCCGCCCAGATATTTTTTGGCATCCTCAATCATTTCTTCAATATGAATGCCCTTGGGCGGTCCCACCTCGGCGGAAACTGCAAATTCACCACGTTCAAACAAATCTGTAATTTTCATCTGTTTTCACTCCTCAAGTTTCTGTCTGTCATCAGGATTCTTTACATTCCTTGGTTACTTCATCGGTAGAAAAATCATGCATCTGCGTCGGGAACCGCAGCACATCCAGACGTCCGAGCTTTTCCAGCCGTCTGTAAATGCGCTCCCAGCCGCATTCCATGCTGGGATCCACTTCACATTTTCCGTCCTTCGTTCCGCCGCAGGGTCCGTTTACCAGGCTCTTGGAGCACGCGGTAATCGGGCAGATTCCGCCGGTCAGGTTCAGATAACATTCGCCGCACTGTCCGCAGTCCACCTCAGTGGGAGTTACCCCCTGGAAGCCCGGAAGCCGGATCGTATCGCAGGCCGCGCATACCTTTTTATCTTCCAGAAAATCCGCAACGGTCTGTACACCGACGCCGCAGGAGAACACCAGAACCGTATCCGCCTCCTCAATCTGCTCCAGATATGCCTGAAGGCGGAGCTTCATGTTGTCCGGATTGCAGATATAGTCTGTCGTAAGGATTCCTGTCACCCTTCCTGCATCAGAAAGCTCCTTCTGGAGTTCCTTTGCTTCCTTTTCGGGGAAATAAATTTCCTTACATCCGAGGCAGTTAATGATAAATGCCTTTTCGCCCGCCAGAGACAGAATCTCTTCTTTTGATTTCAGCTCGGTAATCAGCATATCATTTCACCTCCATAATCATTTTCTTGCCCGTGCGGATTCTCTCCACCAGCGGGATCTTGGAGGAGCAGATATACTGGCAGCAGCCGCACTCGAAGCAATCCCTGATATGATTGTCCAGAAGTGCCTGCGCGTCGCCCTCCTTCACATATTTTGCGAAGTTCAGCGGTGCCAGCTCCATCGGGCAGACATCCACGCAGCGACCGCACTTAATGCACTCTTCCTCTTTGGTATGGTCTGTATCAATGGCAATTACGCCGTTAGTTCCCTTAATCACCGGAACCTCTTCATCCGTAAGCGGGAATCCCATCATCGGTCCTCCCATCTTGACGGTAACATCCTCTCCGGTAATACCTCCACAGTAGTCAATCAGAGCCTTCACACTGGTACCGATTTTTACCATGTAGTTGCCGGGGTTCGCAATATGCTCTCCGGTCACGGAAACCGCACGTTCCACCAGCGGCATTCCCTTCTGAATGGCATCCGAAATCGCCACGGCGGTGCTGACATTGTCCACGACGGTTCCGACATCCGCGGGAAGTCCTCCGCTGGGAACCAGACGCTTCAGCACATTTTTAATCAGCGTTTTCTCCGCCCCCTGCGGATACTTGGTCCGGACTGTCTGAACCTCGATATTGTCCAGGCCTTCCGTTCTGGACTGCAGAAGGGCGATGGCATCAGGCTTGTTATCCTCAATAACGATAATACCCTTCGGCGCATCGACAGCCTTCATAATCGCTTTCAGTCCGTAAATGACATCATCCGCATACTCCAGAAGCACCCGGTGGTCCGCGGTCAGATAGGGCTCGCATTCGCAGCCGTTCAGCAGAACAGTGTCAATCGGTTTGCCCGGCTTCAGCTTGATAAAGGTCGGGAAACCCGCGCCTCCCATACCGGTAATGCCTTTTTCTTTAACAATATCCACAATTTCTTCCGGACTGAGCTCTTCCAGAGGCTTATTCGGCCGCACCGACTCATCCGTTGTGTTTTTTCCGTCCGAGCGGATGACAATAGACTCCACCATCCCGCGGTTCGGGTGTTTTCTGGGCTCCACGGCAACAACGGTTCCGCTGACGCTGGAATGAATATTGCTGCTGACAAACCCGTCCGCCTCCGCGATTTTCTGGCCGAGCTTAACCGTATCGCCTGCCTTTACAACGGGCACAGCCGGTTTTCCGACATGCATGGACAGAGGAATCACTACCGTTTCCGGCTCCGGGAACTTCTTCAGCGGGAGATTCTCAGCCAGTTCCTTGTTTTCCTCCGGATGAACCCCTCCGTTATAGCCGGAGAGACGGACATCCCGGATTTTTTTCACATATTCGCTGATGGCTTTCACATCCACCCTGGAATAGTCCCGCAGTTGAACAGGCTCCTCCAGAAATTCCTTCTGACGGCCCTGTTTTTCCAATCTCTGATAGATCTTTTCCCAGGCACAGTCCTTCTTCGGATCGACCTCGCATTTCCCGTCCTTGGCGCCTCCGCACTGCCCGTTCAGCAATCCCTTGGAGCAGTCCACCACCGGACAGATGCCGCCTGTAAGGTTCAGATAGCACTGCGCGCATGCACCGCAGGTTTTCTCTGTCAGTGCCATGCCGTGGTTTCCGGTGTAATTCAGCGTATTGGCCGCCGCCAGAACCGGAACCTCCTCCAGCTCTGCAACAGTCTGAATCCCCAGGCCGCAGGAAATAACCGCGACGTTCTTTGTTCCTTCCGGAATCATGTCTTTCAGTTTTTTCTCTGTTAACAGCTTGTTGCAGAGAAAATCCACTTTGACGGTGCCTGTAATCTTTCTGCCCTGTTCAGAAGCGAGCTGGACAAAAGTGTCGCAGTCCGGCTCATTCACCGTCTCAAATTCCTTGAAACATTTGTTGCACGCGACAACGAAGAGATCATCGGAAGAAGCAAGCAGGGACTTCAGCTCCTCATTGTCTTTTAGCGCATACTTGGTATAATTCACCCTCAATCTCCTTTCTGAGTTTTCCTGCCAGGACATATACCGGATCCGGAATCCCGCCTTTTGAATTCCCTCCCCGGAAGCACAAGAATGCCCGGCATCTGATTCGGATTATATCACAGAACACCGGACGGCAACAGAGTTTTTCGCCGCACGGATCTTCAAAAAACAGCCTCGAAAAAGATCACCATTTGCCCTGCCGGATATACAGCGCGGAAAAATCAGCCAGGCAATAGAATTCTGCCGTTTTTACTATTTTCTCCTGCTCCTTTTTGTCTGCCGCATCCTCCACCGCGGCTGTAAGAAATCCTCCCCTTTTGGCAGCTTCCAGAGCCTGAAGCGTGTCCTCAAAGACCACGGTATCTGAGGGTTCTGCCCCCAGCCGCTCCGCACAGAGCAGATAGATATCCGGCGTCCGCTTCGTGAGATGTATATCCCCGCAGGCCAAAAAATCACCGAAGAGATTCCGGACTCCCAGCCGGGAAAGCGCCGCTTTCTCCAGCTCCGCCTCCCCTGTGGTACAAAGCACCATGGGGACTCCAGCCCCGGAGAGCCTTCGCACAAAATCTTCCGCTCCCTTTTTCAGAGAAACTTCCTCCCGGTAGAACCGCTCCGTGAGCCGGTACAACCCGTTCCGGATCTCCCCCTCGGAATCCGGAAGACGGTACGCCCCTTTCAGATACTGCACACTTTCTTCCAAAGTCATCGGGAAAAGCATGTCCCGGAGACCTGGCTCCGGCAATTCTCCTCTCTCCTGCAGGTACCTCTCCCCCAGGGAATCCCAGAAAGACATAGAATCCAGCAGCGTCCCGTCTATATCAAAAACAGCGGCCTGAACCCCTCTCTGCTTCAGGTATGGTACGGCCTCTGCCCCGGCAAGCTTTTTCCTGAAGTCGAAGGACTGATAAAATGTTTCTGCTTTGCTCAAGAACCACACGCTCCTTTTTTCGACCGTTTTTCTATCTATTGACAATTATGCCTCCGAAAGCGGATAATAATAAACCTGCAGAAAATGTTCTGTCCGTCGGCAACATGTACCGTCCGTGGCAGGATTGTTATTTCAGGGAGGATATGTGATGGAAAATTACTCTTGTAGAACTAACGGCACCTGTACTTCACAGATTGATTTCAGCCTGGAAAACGGAAAACTCCACCATATTGTTTTCCACGGAGGGTGTCCGGGAAATACACTGGCTGTTTCCAAGCTTCTGGAAGGTTACGATGCCAGAAGCGCTGTTGCACTTCTAAAGGGAAATCCCTGCGGAACCCGCGGAACCTCCTGCGCCGACCAGCTGGCAAAGGGAATCGAAAAGGCTCTTCAGTCAGGCACGAAAGACTGAACAGAAAAATCGTGTTCAGATAAAAACGCAGAGCCGGCATCTGCCGGAAATTTACCGGTTTCTGCACCAATGCTGCGCATCTGCGGGATTCTGCTACATAATTGCTGCATGAAACAAAAGTGAAGCCCCGGAAATCCCTGTAATAAAGGATTTCCGGGGCTTCGCTGCCTGCCGGCGACCGGAATCGAACCGGTACGGGTATCGCTACCCACGGGATTTTAAGTCCCGGGCGTCTACCAGTTCCGCCACGCCGGCAGATGGGCGGTGGTGGATTCGAACCACCGAAAGCAGTGCTAGCAGATTTACAGTCTGTCCCCTTTGGCCACTCGGGAAACCGCCCTCACGCAGAGTTAAATTATATCGTAACCGAATCGGGTTTGCAAGACAGGATTGAATTTTAGCAAAAGTTCTTCTATATTAAACTGTTATCTGCGCGGAAACTGCGCAGCAGACCGGAATAACTTTTAACGAACCATTTTTGTCTTAGAAAGAGTAATTCTCCATGAGCCGTTTCTCAACCACCAACTGCCCAAACGACTTCTCCGTACAGAGCCTTTCGCCGAAGAACACAGGGGACAGCTTTGCTGCCTTGAAAACTTCTTTTCCTCTCACACTTCCCGTTATGGCCGGATATGTCTTTCTGGGCATCACCTATGGGATCCTGATGGTTTCTCAGGGGCTTCCTCCCTGGCTCCCGGTTGTGACAGCCGCCGTCATCTACACCGGATCCATGGAATTTCTTCTGGCCGATATCCTGGTATCCTCCTTCCATCCCCTCTCCGCCTTCGCCACCGCCGTCATGGTAGGAGCGAGACATCTGTTCTACGGGATCTCCATGCTGGATAAGTACCGGCACATGGGATGGAAGAAGTTTTATCTGATCTACACGACCAGCGATGAGACCTTTGCCGTCAACTATTCCGCGGATATCCCGGAGAATGTGGATAAAAGCTGGTTTTATTTCTGGGTCTCTCTGCTGGATCAGCTTTACTGGATCGCAGGAGCCGCTCTTGGCGGCCTGGCAGGGACGCTGATTACCTTTAACACACGGGGACTGGATTTCGTGATGACTGCCATGTTTGTCACCATTTTTATGAATCAGTGGCTGAAGGACGGGGAGGGCTTCCGTCATCTTTTCCGGAATCACATCAGTGAATTTGTCGGTCTTTCTGCCTCTGTTCTTTGCCTGCTTCTGTTCGGCGCAGACCGTTTTATCATACCTGCCATGCTGATGATTCTCGGAATTCTTACTGTTTTCCGGAAATGGATCGACACGGAACCTGCCGCCGGACAGACACCGCGTAAGAAAGGAGAAGGGAGATGACCTCTTTCCAGATTTTTATTACCATTGCCGCTGTCGTTCTGGGCACTGTCCTGACAAGATTTCTCCCCTATATCTGCTTTCCTCAGGGCAGAAAAACACCGAGGTATATTACATACCTCGGCAAAGTTCTGGCTCCCGCGGTTTTCGGTCTTCTGGTGATCTACTGTCTCCGCAACGTAAATTTTACCGGCGGCACCTTTGGTATTCCGGAGCTGGTCTCCATCGCCGTCGTCGTACTCACGTTCCTCTGGAAGCGGCAGATGCTGCTCTCCATGGCCAGCGGAACGATTCTGTACATGATTCTGGTGCAGACTGTTTTTCGCTGAACCGGATTGCTCCGGATGCTGCCGTACCGCCGGCTTTCCGCTCCCCGGTTAATCCTGTTCCCGGCGGAGATCTGTTTCACGGCTGTGAAGGAGAATGACCGCGCTCTTTGGCATCATGTGCAGCTTTATGTTTCCGGCTGTCATCGGTATCTCCTCCGGGGCGGTTGTGTATCCGTCCGCATCACATTCCAGCAGTTTTTTCAGCCGGACTCTCTCATCGACCTTGGAAATGCCGGCCGGCCAGACCTCCGCCTCCACATCAAATTCCTGCGCCCGGTTGCTGATACAAACCAGAATCTGCTCCTCGCGGTTAAATCTTCCGTAGACAAGCACATTATAATCTCTGTGCAGGATAATCACAGAACCTGTCTGTAACACCTCGTGAGAATTATGAATACCAATAACCGTCCGGTAGAAGTCGATCAGCTGATCATCCTCCATCCCCCAGGGATAGGTCCGGCGGTTATCCGGATCGGTAAACCCGCACAGCCCGGCCTCGTCCCCGTAATAGACAGTAGGCGCTCCCGGCCAGGTCATCTGAATAACAACAGCTTCCTGGAGGACAGCCTTGTCCACATCTCTGGAAGCTGCCTCGGATCCCTGCGTCGCCACCCTCCCCACCCGATGATTCGTTCTTGTCAGAAAGCGGGAGTGATCATGGTTATCCAGCTCATTCATGGCAGTAAGCAGTGCCGGCATGGAAAAGGCCGTCATGTGGTACCTCATGGCATCCGCAAAGCTGTCGCTGTTACCCAGCATGTCTTCCCGATAGGCATCACTGTGTTTTTCCATACCGGTCAGAAACCAGGACACCGGCTCCATAAAGGCATCATAGTTCATCACCGTGTCCCATTCGTCTCCGCCGAGCCACGCGTCGGCGTCCCCGTAATGTTCCGCCAGAATAATCGCCTCCGGATTCGCGTCCTTGACCTCCTTCCGGAATTCTTTCCAGAAGGCATGGTTAAACTCCGGAGAATGTCCCAGATCCGCGGCCACATCCAGCCGCCAGCCGTCTGCGTTATAGGGAGGGGAAACCCATTTTCTCCCGATCCGTAGAATCGTTTTCTGCAGATCGCGGGAGTTTTCATAATTCAGCTTGGGAAGCGTATCGTTCCCCCACCAGCTGTCGTAATTCCCGTTAAACGGCCAGCGGCCGCCCGGATTAAACTGGAAGAAGCTGTGGTAAGGACTGTCCTCCGCGATATAGGCTCCCTTTTCGTATCCCTGCTGGTTTTCATAGATTCTCTCCCGATCCATCCATTTATTAAAAGAGCCGCAGTGATTGAACACTCCATCCAGAATCACCTTCATGCCGCGGCGGTGCGCCTCCTCCACCAGGCGGATAAACAGATCATTGCCCGCGCCCAGATTTCTTCTGTCCGTCACCCTGGCGATGTATCGGGAAGCCTGTGTATTGTCCTCGGAACCGTCAGGAAGAACTCCTTCCTCCGGCTGCATCTCTTCCTGCTCCGTGATAATTTTCCCGAAATGCGGATCAATATAGTCATAATCCTGCGTATCATATTTGTGATTGGACGGGGAAACGAAAACCGGGTTCAGATAGATAGCCTGAATCCCCAGCTTCTGCAAATAATCAAGTTTATCCAGCACCCCCTGCAGATCGCCGCCGTAAAAATTCTGGACATCCATATTCTCCGGCATCTGATACCAGTTATTTACCTTATGCACGTGCCGGTGAATATAATTGTACTCATGATCCAGAACATCATTGGACGGATCTCCGTTGCGGAACCGATCCACAAAGATCTGGTACATGACACAGCCCTTGGCCCAGTCCGGCGTATGAAACCCAGGATGAATCCGGAACATGTGCTCCGTGGATGGCTGATGAGTGGCTCCCAGCCTGTCGTAATAGCAGGTTGTTTTTCCCGCCCGAATCTCAAAGTAATAGGAATATGTATCCTCTGCCATCGGAACTTCTGCCGAATAATAATCAAAATCGCTCTCTGTCCGCTCGAAATGCATCCGGAGCCGGTCTTTTTCGTGATGAAGATAGATCCGGTCCGCGTCGTTCCTTGCGGTTCGGAAACGGATGGTCACCACATCGCCGGGATCCGGCTCCATCGGGGTGACAAACATCTCCGTCTCATCGCTGTACAGCGCCTGCTTTCTGAGCAGTGGCCTCATATGGATCATATACTGTGTGTAGTCCATGCCGTGTAAAATTCCGTCCATATTTCCAGTGCCCGATTCCTTTCTGTTCTGCTGTTTTGTATGGCATCCGTCCGTTTTCCGGGAAAAACGGCGGGCAATGCCCTCTGAGGCGGGTCTCCGTCCGTGACGCGCGCCTGTAAAAAAGGCAGCCTGTACAGGCTGCCTTTTTTTAGAGAAGGTATTTCTCTTTTGGGGTGTAGCAAAAACTATATAATGTATTGGGGGGTTTTACGATAAGTATAATAGCATGCCCCCTGTGAAAAGTCTGCACAAATTTCACAAAAATACTTATATGTTTTTGTCTAGTATTGCCTGTCCCCTGCCTTTACCTCTGCCTCTTCTGCAAAAATCGCCTCAAACTCCGCGCGATTCAGTTTTTCTTTTTCCATCAGTCTCTGCGCACAGGTGTCCAGTACGTACCGGTGTTCCTCTATCAGACGTCTTGCCTGCGCATGGCAGTTCTCGATAATTTCCTTCACTTCCTCATCAATGGCAGAGGCCACGTTCTCGCTGTAGCTCTTGGTATGCCCCCAGTCCCGTCCGATAAACACTTCCTCCGAGTCCTCGCCGTAATTAACCAGTCCGAGGCGGGAGGACATCCCGTATTTTGTGACCATTGCCCTTGCGGTATTTGTCGCCTGTTTGATATCCTGGGACGCGCCTGTGGTGATATCATCAAAAATAATTTCCTCTGCCGCGCGGCCGCCCAGATCTACCGTTATCTGCTGCAGCATTTTTCCGCGGGTACTGAACATGTTGTCGTTCTCCGGCTGCGGCATGGTATATCCGGCCGCTCCGGGTCCCGTGGGGATAACGGAAATGGTATAGACCGGATCCATATCCGGAAGCACATGGAACAGAATGGCGTGTCCCGTCTCATGATAAGCGGTAATCCGCTTCTCTTTTTCAGAAATCACGTGGCTCTTCTTTTCCGTCCCGATTCCAACCTTGATAAAGGATTCCTTGATGTCTTCCTGCGACATGTAGGAATGGCCTTCCTTCGCCGCGCGGATGGCCGCCTCATTCATGAGGTTTTCCAGATCCGCCCCGGAGAATCCTGCCGTCGTCTGGGCAATCTGCTTCAGGTTCACATCATCTCCGAGAGCCTTGTTTCTGGCGTGTACCCGGAGGATAGCCTCGCGACCCCGGATATCCGGCAGGCTGACTATCACCTTCCGGTCAAATCTTCCCGGTCGGAGAATAGCCGGATCCAGAATATCCACACGGTTTGTAGCCGCCATGACAATAATGCCTTCATTGACGCCAAAGCCATCCATCTCCACCAGCAGCTGGTTCAGTGTCTGCTCTCTCTCGTCATGTCCGCCGCCCATGCCGGTGCCTCTGCGCCGGCCGACTGCGTCAATCTCGTCAATAAAGATGATGCAGGGGGCATTCTTCTTCGCCTCCGCAAACAGATCCCGGACGCGGGAAGCTCCTACGCCGACGAACATCTCCACAAAATCAGAGCCGGAAATGGAGAAGAAGGGGACTCCCGCCTCCCCGGCCACTGCCTTGGCCAGAAGCGTCTTTCCTGTTCCCGGCTGTCCCACAAGGATAATTCCCTTGGGAATTCTGGCGCCGAGCTTCGTATATTTTGCGGGATTCCGGAGAAAGTCCACAATTTCCTCCAGATCCTCCTTTTCCTCCGCCATGCCGGCTACATCGGAAAAACGGATTTTGCTGTCGCGGGTCATCTGCGCCCGGCTTTTTCCGAAATCCATCATTCTGGCGTTTGCCCCGCCGCCGGTGCTTCTTCCCATCATGCTGAGAAGAACCACAACCAGCAGAATGCCGATTATAATCGGCAGCGCCACCGTAAGCAGATTACTGTCGTGCGAGACATTTCGCAGTTCGTAGGTGATGCCGTAATTGTCCAGCTCATCCTGCGCCTGTTCTACATCACTGACATAAATTCTTCCTTCGGTTCCGTCCTTCAGCGTAAAGAGAACCGCCCCTGTGGGAACCTCCTGGTTCTGTACAACCTCCGCCTCCGTAACCTCATCATTTTTCAGGTAAGTCTCATACTGTTTCCGGCTGACTACATCTGTCCTGCTGAAAATATTCGGAACAATCATGAACACGATGATCAGCCCGATCATCATAATAAGGTAAATTCTCCAGCCTCGTTTGCTTTCCAATCTCTGCTTACTCCTTTAGCACACCGATATAGGGAAGGTTTCTGTATTTCTGGTCGTAGTCCAGCCCGTATCCGACGACAAATTCATCCGGAACCACAAACCCGGTGTATCGGACATGGACATCCTTTACTTCCCGGCGCTCCGGTTTGTCTAACATGGTACAAAGCTCTATGCTGGCGGGATTGCGGGTCCGGAGCAGTGACAGAAGATGAGAAAGCGTCCTGCCGGAATCAATAATATCCTCTACGATCAGCACATCCTTTCCTTCTATGCTCTCGTCCAGATCCTTTTTGATACGGATGGATCCGCTGCTGACCGTACCGCTCCCATAGCTGGAAACAGCCATAAAATCCAGGCTGACCGGAACGGTAATCCGCTTCGCCAGCTCCACCATAAAGAATACGCCCCCTTTCAGGACGCAGATCATGTGAAGCTCTTTTCCCTCGTACTCTCTGCTGATCTGGGCTCCCAGCCCGCGAATCCGTTTATCCAGCTCTTCCTCGCTGATTAACACACTGATATTGTCTGCCATTTCCGGCTCCTCTCCCTTGTTATTCTTCCGGCCTCCGGACGTCCCGTGACGGCGAGCCGGACGTTTCCGATTCTCATCCCTTGCTCTCTTCGGCGGAAATTTCCAGCACCCGCCGTGTATTTTCCGTAACCCGGCAGCTCCCGCTGATCCGGTATCCGACAATCCACCAGACCTCGCTGCCGGAAGCCAGCAGAACCAGTTTTTCTCTGTCCATGCGCGGAATTTTGCTGTCAATCAGATACTTCTTCAGCTTCTTCCGCCCGGCATCTTTGCCGACCGTCAGAAAATCCCCCGGCTGCCGCGTCCGAACCGATAAATCGTTTTTTATTCTATCATAATCCAGCCACTTCGTATACTTCTTTTGCTTTTTCCTCCCTGTTTCCTCCGGCTCCTGTGTCCGGCTGCCCTCCCCGGTTTTTTTCTTTACCATGTCCGACTCCCGGTTTAATCGTTCCAGAATCCGGGGCACCTCACCATCCCCGTGAAGCGCGCAGGTAAATCTCCATCCTCCGTATTCCAGAACTCCCGGACAAACCAGCGGTATCCCGCCTGTCCCGGCTTCTCTGTTTTTCACCGAACCGGCCTTTTCTCTTTCCGGATGCTCCTTCTGTGCGCCCCGCAGCAGACGGATTCCCTTATATTCCCGCACCGCCTGCACGCCGTAGGGAAGATCCAGCTGTTTTCCGGCAGGACGGTCCATAAGCCCTTTCAAATCCAGAATCTGCGTCCGCCCCACATCCTTTTCGGAACCGCAAAATCCACAGAACGCCCTGTAGAGAATCCTTTTCTGCAGGATCTCCGGCTCCTGACGGAGTGTATCGCAGATAAAAACCATATCGCCGCACTGTGAGACATATTTCTTCTCTGCCTTCTGTGTCTCCCCGGCAAGATAATCCTCGGCTTCCGCCAGATCCGCCGCCAGATCCGCCATATGATCCACCGCCCCGGCATTGACATGCTCCTCCAGGTAGGAAATGACACGGTGCCGGATTCCGTTCCGGGCAAAATCATCCTCCAGGTTTGTCCTGTCCGTCCGCCACGGTATCTTCCGGGCAGACAGCCAGGCTTCTATCTCATCCCTGCGGACACACAGAAGGGGGCGGATCATACGAGCTCCGGAAAACTCTGCCGCCGGGCGGATTCCCGCCATACCCTTCAGGGAGCTTCCTCTAGCCGCGTGAAAAAGCAAAGTTTCCGCGCAGTCGTTCCTGTGATGCGCCAGGGCAATCACGGAAGCCCCGTGTTTCTGTATGCATTCCGCGTAGGCCTCTCTGCGCAGCAGGCGGCCGGTTTCTTCTTCCCCCATGCCTCTGGCTGCGGCAATCTCCCGGACCGGATAGGAATACAGGTAGAGCGGAATTTCCATTTCCCCGCACAGCGCCCGCACAAAGGCCATGTCTCCGTCGCTCTCCGCTCCGCGGAGACAGTGATTGACATGCACCGCCGAAAGGCTCACCGCAGGCGGAAGTTCCCCCTTATCCCGCAGAAACGCCAGCGCCGTCAGAAGGCAGACAGAATCCGCCCCGCCGGAGAGTCCTGCACAGACAGAATCTCCGGTCTGAATCATCCGGTATTTTTCTATGTACTGCCGTACCTTTTCCGCAAACGGATCCGCGCCCGCGCCTCTTCCTGTTTCCCTCACTGTTCTTTTCATCCGCTCCCGCATCGCATCACAAAGAGCCATGCCCGTTTCAGATTCCGGACATGGCTCTGTTTATTCATTACTGCTGTCTGATTTGACCGCCTGATCTGTACTGCCGTCTGACTCCCTGAAGATTATCTCACCGTCTTTGATCAGTCCCAGCTTTTCCTTGGCATATTCTTCCTTATAGCTGTCGCTCTGCAGTTCCTCCTGCAGACTGTTGATATCTTCCGTCCGCTGGTTTTCCTGCTCCGTCTGCTCGGACAGAGAAGAAATCTCCTCCTGCCCCGCTTGAATCCGGGTCTGCAGACGCCGGCTCATGACCAGAAGCACCGCCATCAGGGCAACTACCACCAGGATAATGCCAATCATGGTTTTCTTATTCTGACGCATGTATCTTCATCCTGTCATACTCTGTTACAGGCCTCCCTGATCTTCTTACAGATACCTGTAAAGCTCCTGGGCGCCTTCTTTTTTTACGGTTTCCTGCACATCCAGAATTTCTGCCTTTACCGATTTTGTTCCGAACAGAATTTCTATAACATCTCCGGCTTTGACTGGAGAAGAGGCCCGCGCAGGCTTGCCGTTCAGAAGTACCCTTCCTGCGTCACACGCCTCATTGGCCACTGTCCGCCGCTTAATCAGGCGGGAAACCTTCAGATATTTATCTAACCTCATTGATTACTTGAACATATCCTTCAGTGCTTTTCCTGCTTTGAACTTCGGAGTTCTGGACGCAGCGATCTCAATGGTCTCGCCGGTCTGGGGATTTCTGCCGGTACGTGCAGGTCTCTCGGAAACTTCAAAAGTACCAAAGCCAACCAGCTGTACTTTGTCTCCTTTTTTCAGACTTTCTGAAACGGCGTCAATAAATGCCTTTACGGCTGCCTCGGAGTCCTTTTTGGACAGACCGGCTTTCTCTGCAATCTCGGCCACCAACTCAGTTTTATTCATTTTAATATCCTCCTAAAAAAGAAAAGTAATTAAGATATATATACCTTCCCGCTGTTTCTTTGTCAAGTGAACTTATGCCCGCGGCCAGTCCCGGCAGTCAGGCACAGCAGCAGGCAGCACTTCCGTTCGGACCGATAAGAAAAGCGGTCAGCTTCTCCCGGAGAGCCCCAGCTCTTTCAGCAGAATCTCCTTCCTGTTTTTGCCCTGATCCTTCAGCACAAGCTCCAGCGCCTTTTGAAGATTTCTGCCGATTTCCGGTCCCCGCGGCACACCCGCTTCCAGCAGATCCCTCCCGCTGAGGGCAAGCCCGTCCAGACTGACACACTGCCCTTCCCCGATGATCTTATCGTACAGCTGCGCAACCCGTATGATCCGGGTCAGCTTTTCTTCTCTCTGATATTCGCTCTGCGCCATGGCATCTGCATCCTGCACCTTCAGCCATGCCGGAAACAACTCTTTTCCGATAACGCTCACAGCCTTGCGCACTTCTGCCTCTTCCGGCCGGATCCACCAGTCATGGTAGTAAATCAGCTTCACTGTCTTCCGTATGGTGTCGTTGTCCATCTTCAGACGGCGCATCACCTTTCCCGCAATCTCCGCTCCCTTCGGTCCGTGTCCGAAGAAATGATCCACCCCTTTGGCATCTGTAGTGCGGCAGGACGGTTTCCCCATGTCATGCAGCAGCATGGTAAAACGCAGGAGACGCCGGTTCTGTATGGCCCGCATAGCCGCAAGGGTATGCTCCCCTACATTGTACCTGTGATGTGGATTATTCTGCGGTGTCTGCATCATAGCGTCAAATTCCGGAAGAATCACTTTAGTGATTCCCGCTTCGTATGCCACCCTCAGATACTCCGGATGTTCGGAGACGATCAGCTTGGTGAGCTCCGTACAGATCCTCTCCGCGCTGATTTTCTCCAGATTCGGAGCAAGAAGGATCACCCCGGCCAGGGTGTCCCGGTCTATGGAAAAGTCCAGCTGGGCGGAAAAACGAACCGCGCGCAGGATTCGCAGCGCATCCTCGGAAAAACGCTCCCTGGCCGGCCCCACACAGCGGATCACCCCGGCCTCCAGATCCCTTACTCCTCCGTAGAGATCGATCAGCCCCTCTTCCTCATTATAAGCCATGGCGTTGATCGTGAAATCTCGTCTCTTCAGATCCTCCTTCAGGCTGGCGGTAAAGGTAACATTCTCCGGATGCCTGCAGTCCTCGTATTTCCCGTCAATCCGGTACGTTGTCACCTCGTGGCTTTTGCTTCCGATCAGAACGGTTACCGTCCCGTGCTCAATACCCGTGTCTACCGTGTGAGAAAACAGCTCCTTGACCTGCTCCGGTCTGGCGGATGTCGTAATATCCCAGTCGTCCGGAATCCGATGCAGAAGAGAATCCCTGACACAGCCTCCCACCGCATAGGCCTCATACCCCGCATGGTGCAGCGTATTCAAGATGGTTTTTACCGTTCCCGGCAGACGTATCTGCATGCTTTCGTTCCTCCTGTCCTTCCGGCTGCGCCTGCACACAGGCATGTTCCGGTCTCCGCCGGCTGAAATACCGGCTGTCATTGCCCAGAACATCATAAAAACACGCGCGTGTTCTGTCAATGCCGTGTGTCTTTTTGGCGCTGTCCCGCAGTCTCTCCAGCCTTGACAGCACCCCTCCTCCTATTCTACAATAATTCCTGCTGTCTTTACTGATATTAACATATTCCGGGGAGGAATTTTACCATGGCAAAAGAGAAAAAATTAGTACAGGCCATCACTTCCATGGATGAAGATTTCGCGCAGTGGTATACCGATGTCTGCATCAAGGCGGATCTGATCGGATATACCAGCGTAAAAGGCTGCATGGCAATCAAGCCCGCCGGCTACGCACTGTGGGAAAATATTCAGAAGGATCTGGATGCCCGCTTTAAGGCAACCGGCGTTAAGAATGTCTATATGCCCATGCTGATTCCCGAAAGTCTTCTTAATAAAGAGTCGGAGCTGGTTCAGGGATTTGCTCCGGAGGTTGCATGGGTTACCTCCGGCGGACAGGAAAAACTGACCGAACGACTCTGCGTCCGTCCTACATCGGAGACCCTGTTCTGCGATTTCTATTCCAGGGATATCCAGTCCCACAGAGATCTTCCCCGTCTGTATAACCAGTGGTGCTCAGTGGTGCGCTGGGAAAAGACCACCCGTCCGTTCCTCCGCTCCAGAGAGTTTCTGTGGCAGGAAGGCCACACCGCTCACGCAACTGCAGAGGAGGCCGAGGAAAGAACCGTCCAGATGCTCAATATTTATGCGGATTTTCTGGAAAACAGCCTGGCCATCCCTGTGATTAAAGGACAGAAAACAGAGAAGGAAAAGTTTGCCGGCGCCCTCCACACCTACACCGTAGAGACGCTGATGCACGACGGAAAAGCGCTTCAGTCCGGTACCAGCCACAACTTCGGCGATATTTTTGCCAGAGCCTACGATGTAACCTTCACAGACAAGGACAACACCGTTAAATATGTGTACCAGACTTCCTGGGGAATGACAACCCGTGTGATCGGCGCGCTGATCATGGTACACGGAGATAACAGCGGATTGGTTCTGCCCCCGCACATTGCCCCCACACAGGTCATGGTTATCCCTATCCGCCAGGACGCGGAAAGTGTTCTGGACAAAGCCCTGTCCGTGAAGGCCGCTCTGGAAAGTGCCGGTGTCCGCACAGATCTGGATGACTCCGAAAAGAGTCCGGGCTGGAAATTCTCCGAACAGGAGATGCGCGGTATTCCGATCCGTGTGGAGCTTGGGCCGAAGGACATCGAAAAGAACCAGGCCGTTCTGGTCCGCAGAGACACAAGGGAGAAAACCATTGTCTCCATCAACGAGCTCCCGTCTGTTGTTCCGCAGCTCCTGGAAACCATCCAGAAGGATATGTTCCTGCGCGCAAAGACACATCGCGACAGCCACACCTACGACGCTCACAACTACGAGGAGTTTAAGGAAATCGTCAACAACAAACCCGGGTTTGTCCGCGCCATGTGGTGCGGGGATCCCGCCTGCGAGGAAAAAATAAAGGCGGACACCACGGCAACCAGCCGCTGCATTCCGTTTGAGCAGGAACAGATTGCAGACACCTGTGTCTGCTGCGGACGCCCTGCAAAAAAGATGGTGTTCTGGGGCAAGGCGTACTAATCCTTTACAAAAAAATCATTTTGTTTTATGCAACTTTATCCTTCCCTTTTCGGAGGATTTAGGTTATGATAAACAGGCACAATATCTTGTGCCTGTTTTTTAATTTCTGTGCTAAATCTTGTATCATATAGGGCATCCGGCGTGCTGGTGCAGAAATCCGGAAAAACAGCCGGACAGACCGGCAGCGGGGAAGCGGATAAAACCACAGAGGAATCAGAAGAAAAGAGGAGTGAAGAAGGATGCAGCAGATGGATTTTGATATCGAGATCAAAACCAATGTCATTAAGCGCAGCGGTGAAGAGGTCTCTTTTGATATCAGCAAAATTGTAAACGCAATCAGCAAGGCAAACCGGGAAGTGGATAAAATCCACCAGTTGAATGAATATCAGATTCTGGCAGTGGCGGAAAAAATCGCAAGGCAGGTTGCGGATTATCCCCATGCCATCAACGTAGAGGACATCCAGGATCTGGTAGAGACCGGCATTATGGAGATGCGTGGCTATGAGGTTGCGCAGAAATATGTGCGCTACCGCTACAAGAGACAGCTGGCAAGAAAATCAAACACCACCGATAACGGCATCCTGGCTCTGATCAACCAGATGAACGAGGAAGTAAAGCAGGAAAACTCCAACAAGAACCCCGTCATCAATTCCACCCAGCGTGATTACATGGCCGGCGAGGTCAGCAAGGATCTGTCCCGCCGTATTCTCCTTCCGGAAGAAATTGTCCGCGCCCACGAGGCAGGCATCATCCATTTCCATGATTCCGATTATTTTGCCCAGAAGGAGCACAACTGTGACCTGATCAACCTGGAGGATATGCTGCAGAACGGAACGGTAATCAGCGAAACCCTGATTGAAAAGCCGCACAGCTTCTTCACCGCCTGCAACGTAACGACACAGATTGTAGCCCAGGTCGCCTCCAATCAGTACGGAGGACAGTCCTTCTCTCTGGCGCACCTGGCTCCTTTTGTGGACATCAGCCGTAAAAAAATCCGTAAGCTGGTGGAGGAAGAGCGAAAATCCTGCGGAGAGAGCATGGATCCCGCAATCATCTCCAAGGTAACAGAAAGGCGGCTGGCAGAGGAAATACGAAGCGGCATCCAGACCATCCAGTACCAGCTGATCACGCTGATGACCTGCAACGGGCAGGCGCCTTTTGTCACCATGTTCATGTACCTGGACGAGGTTCCGGAAGGACAGACCAGAGAAGATCTGGCCGCCATTATCCGCGAGGTTCTGATCCAGAGAATGCAGGGCGTCAAAAACGAAAAAGGCGTCTGGGTCACCCCGGCGTTCCCGAAACTGATTTACGTTCTGGATGAAGATAATATCCACGAGGATTCCAAATACCGGGGTCTTACGGAACTGGCGGCAAAATGCACGGCCAAACGGATGGTTCCGGATTATATCTCCGCCAAAAAGATGAAGGAGCTGAAGGGCGATGTTTATCCCTGCATGGGCTGCCGTTCCTTCCTCACCCCGGATCAGGGACAGTGCGACGAGGGCAATGTCTCCAACTGCGGCAACTACACAGAGGGCAAACATAAATACTACGGACGCTTTAACCAGGGCGTCGTTACCATCAATCTGGTCGATGTGGCATGCTCCTCCGGCAGGGATAGGGACAAATTCTGGGAGATCCTGGATGAACGGCTGGAGCTTTGCCACAGGGCGCTGCGCTGCCGCCATGAGCGTCTCCTGGGAACCGTATCGGATGTCGCTCCCATCCTGTGGCAGTACGGGGCTCTGGCCCGCCTGAAAAAAGGCGAGACCATTGACAAACTTCTGTTTAACAATTACTCCACCATTTCTCTGGGCTATGCCGGCCTGTATGAGATGTGCGTGTATATGACAGGAAAGAGCCATACGGATCCGGATGCAAAGCCCTTTGCCCTGGCCGTCATGAAAAAGCTGAATGATGCCTGCGCAAAATGGAGAGCGGCGGAAAATATCAGCTACTCCCTGTACGGCACCCCCATGGAATCCACCACCTATAAATTCGCGAAATGCCTGCAGAAGCGTTTCGGAATCATCAAGGACGTCACCGACCACAACTACATTACCAACTCCTACCATGTCAATGTGCGGGAGAAGATTGACGCGTTTACCAAACTAAAGTTCGAGTCTGAGTTCCAGGAGCTGTCTCCGGGCGGCGCCATCAGCTACGTGGAAGTGCCGAATATGCAGGACAATATCCCGGCGGTTCTGTCGGTCATGAAATTTATCTACGACAATATCATGTACGCGGAGCTGAACACCAAGAGCGATTACTGTGAAGTGTGCGGCTACGACGGCGAGATCCAGATCAAAGAGGACGAACACGGAAAACTGATCTGGGTATGCCCGAACTGCGGCAACACAGACCAGAGCAAGATGTCTGTCGCGCGGCGGACCTGCGGCTACATCGGAACGCAGTTCTGGAACCAGGGAAGAACACAGGAGATCAAAGACAGGGTGCTGCACCTGTAAGATAAGGATCTGTGATGAATTACTCCATAATCAAGGAATTTGATATTGCGGATGGTCCCGGCGTGCGGGTGAGCCTTTTCGTGTCCGGATGCCGGAACCACTGCAAGGGATGTTTCCAGCCGGAAACCTGGGATTTCGCCTACGGGCAGCCGTTTACAGAGGAAGTGGAGGATCATATTCTGGAGCTTCTGAAACCGGACTACATCCAGGGTCTGACCCTGCTTGGGGGAGATCCGTTTGAGGAAGAAAACCAGCGCGCGCTGGCTCCTTTTCTCCTGCGCGTAAAGGCGGCTTTTCCGGAAAAAGATATCTGGTGTTACACCGGTTACACCTTTGACGTGGATCTGGTAAAAGGTGGGAAAAAATATACGGAAGTCACCGACTCCATCCTCTCCTGCCTGGATCTGATCGTGGACGGTCGGTTCGAGGAATCCCTGAAGGACATCACCCTGCTTTTCCGGGGGAGCAGCAACCAGCGGCTGATTCCGCTGCACGGCTACCAGCCGCCGGAAAAGCATACAAAATAGCAGTTATTTTTATCCGGCATCGGCCACTCAGGCCGATGCCGTTTTTTTGCCGCGGAGCGCCCGCTGCACGGCCTTTACTGTCTCCACCACCGGAATGACCAGAAAAGCGATCAGAGCGGCGATTCCATACAGCTTCCAGGGCAAATCCTCCAGCTGCAGCACATTTGCGGCGGCCGGAATTTTTACCGCCAGTGTAGTCAGGATAAAACCGCTGATTCCCGAAAGCCACAGCGTCAGGTTCTGGCTTCCCAGGGTAAACACCGAATGGATTCTGGAGCGCATGTTAAAGCTGTGGAAAATCTCACACAGGTTCAGGGTCACAAAAGCCATCGTCAGTCCGGTCACGGAATGTCCCGGCTCTCCCAGATGTGCATAGGACCCGAAGAGGTAGGAAATCAGAACCAGGACGGCAACCAGACTTCCCTGATAGGCGATATCCCTTCCCATCCCGCCGGAAAAAACCGAATCGTCGGATTTTCTGGGCGGCCGCTTCATTACATCCTTCTCCTCCGACTCCATTCCAAGCGCCATGGCCGGGAAGCAGTCCGTCAGCAGATTGGTAAAAAGCAGGTGCATCGGCCGGAATGTATTGAAGCGAAGCAGGGTGAACAGGAAAACGATTATCACCTCGCTGATGTTGGTGCTCAGCAGGAACTGAATTGCCTTGCGGATATTATCGTAGATCTGCCTCCCCTCTTCCACAGCCCGCACAATCGTCGCGTAGTTGTCGTCTGTCAGGATCAGATCCGCCGCGTTTTTGGTTACATCCGTTCCGGTAATCCCCATGCCAATCCCGATATCTGCGGATTTTACGGACGGCGCGTCGTTCACACCGTCACCGGTCATAGCCGTAATGGCACCCCTTTTCCTCCACGCGTTTACAATCCGGACCTTATGCTCCGGCTTCACTCTGGCGTAAACATGGTATTTGTCAATATCTCTGTACAGCTCCTCATCGCTGATACGATCCAGATCTGCCCCGGTTTTCACCTCGGAATCATCCTGTATAATTCCAAGCTCTCTGGCTATGGCCGCCGCCGTATCCCGGTGGTCGCCGGTAATCATGACCGGCCGGATTCCGGCCTCACGGCATTTTCTCAGCGCGTCCGGAACCTCCTTCCGCACCGGATCCATCATGCCGGCCAGCCCGATAAAGCACAGATTCCGCTCTGCCTGCTCCGGGGAATGATTTTCCGGGAGCGTCTCATAGGATCTTCGCGCGGCCGCAAGAACACGCAGCGCGTCCGCTGCCATGGCGCTGACCTGGGCCTGAATGATCTTCCTTCCCTCCTCGTCAAGCGGAAGTTCTTTCCCGTCCTTCAGCCAGGTAGTGCATCGCCCCAGAACAACATCCGGCGCCCCCTTGGTATATTGAATAATCTCCTTTTCTGTGCGGTGGAACGTCGTCATCATCTTGCGGGAGGAATCGAAGGGACATTCTGCGATGCGGGGCATGGTCTTTTCCGCCTGCCTTTTATGAAAACCCTCCTCTTCCGCAAAGGACACGAGTGCCGCCTCCGTAGGTTCTCCCTGGACAGACCCTTCCTCATCCGCCTGCGCATCACTGCACAGCGACATGGCTTCCGCCAGGAGCTTCCTGTCTCCAAAAGTTCGGACAACCGTCATCCTGTTCTGTGTCAGCGTTCCCGTCTTATCCGAACAAATCACATTGGTGCAGCCCAGAGCCTCCACCGCTGTCAGCCTGCGCACAATGGCATTGGCCTTCGACATACGTGTGACACCCAGAGACAGAACCAGCGTAACAACGGTCGCCAGCCCTTCCGGAATCGCCGCGACAGCAAGAGAGACCGCAATCATGAACACCTGCAGAACCGTGCTCAGGTTTCTTTCCGGAGCCATCACCATATCGAAAATAAAGATGAAAATGCAGATGAAAATGACCATCACAGACAGCTTTTTGCCAAGCTCGTTCAGCTTCTTCTGCAGCGGCGTCTCACTGTCCTCTGTCTGGTTCAGAACACCGGCGATCTTTCCCATTTCCGTCCGCATCCCTGTGTCCGTTACCAGAAGCCTGCCTCTTCCATAGGAGACGCTGCTTCCCATAAAAGCCATATTTTTGCGGTCACCCAGAGATACCTCTCCGTCCTCTTCCTGCTTCAGCATTTTCACAAGTTTCTGTACGGGTACAGACTCTCCTGTCAGGGAGGACTCGTCTATACGCAGAGACTCCGCCTCCAACAGCCTGCCGTCAGCCGGAACCATATCTCCTGCTTCCAGAAGCACGACATCTCCCGGTACCAGGCTGCTGCTGGGAATCTCCTCCTGTTTTCCGTCACGGATGACATGGCAGGTTGCCGCCGTCATTTTCTGCAGCGCCTCCACCGCGTTTTCCGCCTTGCTCTCCTGAAAAACTCCCAGAGCGGCGTTCAGCCCTACCACGATCAGAATGATAAATACCTCTGCCATGGATTCTCCGGAAACCACATTGGTAACCGCAGAGACAACCGCCGCAGCAAGAAGCATGATCAGCATAGGGTCTTTCAGTTCATCCAGAAACTTCTGAAAAACGTTCTTTTTTCCTGCTTTCTCCAGCTCGTTCTTTCCGTACTTCTGCAGCCGTTCTCCGGCTTTTTCTTCCGAGATCCCTGTGTCCCGGCTCCCCAGCTCCGCCTGAAGTTCACTCAGCTCTTTCTCATAAATTTCCGCCATACCATCCGCTCCCTGTCTGTTTTCTGTTCTGATTCCATGATATACAAATCCTTAATTACCTGTTTTCTATACGCCCACTCACCATTCGCTGATTTTCCTGAATCCGGAAAAACCGCTGCCTGCTCATGTTCGTACGTGTTCCAGGGTCATACTCCGATTCCTGCAGGTATGATCGGTTTATGAGCTTTTAACCCTGATATCATCATCCTAGCGGATATTTATCTGCCTGACAAGAATTCTTTGTTCACATTTCTTTCATATCTTTCTCCTACAATACAGGGCATGGATACTTCAATCGTCAATCAATATTATCTGGAACATTATTTTGACTTTGCAAACGCGGGACAGTTTCTTCTGGCGGCATTTCTCGGTCTGGCGGCGGTATTGGCCATTATTCTGATTGCGGCAAAGGCCGGAGCAAAACAGGAAGTACGTAAGGCGGATCTGGAAAACAGCCGGGTACTTTACTCCGGCTCCGATGCCAGTGGCAGATATTACGGAAACAGGGATCAGACAGATTCCGCCCGTTCGGAGAGTTCCGGCGGCTACACGCCCCGGCAGCTCCGGCACATCCGGAAAAAACAGTACGATCTGGTTGAGCGTTTCTTTGAGCTCTGTTTCTCTGCCACTTCCGTGCTGTTTTTTCTGACGCTGTACTACCTGATTGACGCGCACATGCCTGCTGCCTATGCTTACTGGGTCCAGTATCAGGATATTTTCCTTCTGGTCTTTATCCTTCTGTCTGTATTTCTGACCGCCTGGCTGGATATGACATTTGTACATCTGAAATATCTGGACACAGAAGAAAAAGCAGATGTACGGCTGACCAGTTCGTTCTACATTATCCTGATCCTGCTGTACATCCGCTTTATTTACCAGGATACCAACTACAATCAGCTGATCCTGTACTTTCTGACGCTTGCCGCCGGCAGATTCTTCTATTTTGATTTTACAGTGAAAGAATTTACGCGCATGCTGAAGGGAATCTGGCGGAATCTCCCGATTCTCGGCCTGCTGGCCGCCTATTCCGCCTTTGTCTGCTGGTTCGGCTTTCACTCAGGATTTCTTCTTACCTCCAACGGCGTTATCCTGAGCACGTTTATCGCCCACCTGTTTATGGATCTGGCCATCTTCCTGATTGCCCGGAGCCATCTGCTGCACCTGGCTATCCGTTGACCTGCGTTTCCTTATTGCTTTCCTTCTGCAGGTCGCGGACGACCATGCCGACATTGAATTTCTTCAGGTCATCTTCAAACTCTTTCTGAAGCTCTGACAGCTTGTCGTCCAGCGCTCCGTGGATATTTCTGCCGACCGGGCAGTTGGGATTAAGATTTTCATGGAAATTAAACAGCTCTTCCTTGTTTGTCTCCACTGCCTCATAGACATCATAGAACGTAATCTGATCCATCGGCCGTGTAAGCGTAATTCCTCCCGGACCGCGGCGGACGGCAATCAGTCCTGCGTCCTTCAACTGCCCCATAATATTTCGGATGATCACCGGGTTGCTCCCTATGCTGGAGGCCAGAAACTCACTGGTAATCTTATAATCCTCCTTAAAATATTCCGTAGCCGCCAGAATATGAATGGCAATCGTAAATTTTGTGGAAACCTGCATGTTTATCTCCCTGCTTCGCTGTCATGTTTTGTTTTACATTATATAATAACCGCAATTCAGGCAGGTTTCAAGTTTATTTTTCAGTCTGTCTCTGTGCCGCGCAGAATTCCCAGCCCGTGCTTCAGCGGAGGAAGCAGGAAATCCAGATCCTCCCGGCATGCCTTCGGGCTGCCCGGAAGATTTACAATCAGAGTTTTCTTTCGGATTCCCGCTGTCTGACGGCTCAGCAGGGCATGCGAGGTAAACTGCATGGAATAAGACCGCAGAGCCTCCCCGATTCCCGGCACTTCCCGGTCACAGACTTCCTTTGTCGCCTCCGGAGTCAGGTCGCGCACAGAGAAACCTGTCCCTCCGGTGGTAAAAATTACATTTACCTGCCGCTGCTCTGTCAGACGGATCAGTTCCGCCTTCAGTTTTTCTTTCCCATCCGGAAGAATAATCTGCTCCACAACATGGAGACCGGATCTCTCCAGCGCTTCCCGGACGGCCGGACCGGATTTGTCCTCATATTCTCCTCTGCTTGCCCTGTCCGAAAGCGTAATGACCGCCGCGGTATAAGGTCTGTCCGGAGAAGGTTCCATCATGGTCACGGAGTCTCCCGGACGGATGGTTCCTCCTTTCAGAACGACCGTAAAAACGCCTTCCCTTGGCATGATACAGTCTCCCATCACCTTATAAATTTCACAATGGCTGTGGCAGGCCTTTCCGACCTGGGTAAGTTCCAGCAACACCTCTCCGATACGAAACCGGGTTCCCACGGGAAGTTCTTTCAGATCGTACCCCTCCACAACAATATTCTCTCCGAATGCTCCGAACTCTACCTTCGCGCCCTTCCGGCGAAACTCTTCTATTTTCTCATAGGAAAGAAGGCTGACCTGGCGATGCCATTTTCCCGCATGCGCATCCCCCTCCACGCCCCAGTTGGTTTTCAGCGAAATACTGTCCACCGGCATTTTCTGCGTACCCTTTTTTTCACTGACACACACAGCAATTACTTTTCCCATCATCGAATCCTCTTCTTATCTCCCGTCAAACAACACAATATCCTGTACGGAGAGTGTATCACATTTACCGTATTTCAGAGTACATTTAAACCAGATTAACACACCGCCATCCTTGTGGCATGTTCAAGTTTCCTATCTTCTCGATTTTTCCTTTAGAACATGATAAGTTTTTTCCAGCAAGACAAAATTCAGTGCCGCAAACACAAACAGATAAGCAGGCATGATCCCAATTCCGAGAGTCTGCTGCAAATGTCCAAATACCATCGGCATCAGTGTGCTTCCCAGATAGGCAGATGCCATCTGCAGGCCAATCACGGATGCGCTGTACTTTTGTCCAAAGTTTTCCGGTGCCATATGCTGGATAGCCGGATAAACCGGTCCCATCCCAATCCCTGTGATCAGAAATCCAGCTGCCGCCGGAAGATAATTCTGCACCGGAAGCATCACCATAAGAATTCCAATACATTCTACTGCGATCCCGATCCGGATAAGCAGTCTGTCTCCCAGGCGATTCGACACAATACCTGAGATCAGCCTCCCCAGCATCAGTCCGCCGAAAATGAGAGATCCGAACGAGGCAATCAAACCATCGGAAAGCCCTTCTCTGGTACCCGCAAAATAGCTCGATGTCCAGAGAAAGCAGGTAGCTTCTCCGGAACAGTAGGCAAAGAACGCAATCAATGTCGGAATTACTCCGGGAACTCTTAATGCTTCCCGAATGCCGGCGCCTGGCTCCTCTTTTCCTTCTGCCTTGTCCTCATTTTTCTTCCAAACCGGCAGAGACAGGATGCATATCAGCAGAATCCCCATCTGGATACAGGCAGTCCACCGATACCCTTCCTGCCACCCCGCGTATCGGAGAGCAAGCGCCATGATATTCGGACTGATCACCGCGCCCACGCCATAGAAACAATGCAGGAAATTCATAACCGCAGAGGAATAATGACTGGCGACATAATGATTTACCGAGGCATCAATCGCACCGGCGCCAAGACCATACGGAATGACAAAGAAAAACAGCATGCCAAACGAGGGTGAAAGTGAAAACCCGATCAGACCGATAACTGTCAGGAAAATGGACACAATCACAATCCACTGTGTGCGGAACCGGCGGATCATCCGGGGACTTATAAGCGCGGACAAAATAGTCATGAACGATATTGACATTGATACATACCCGGCATACGAGGACGGCACGCCGAAGGCAGTCTGCATAGTAGGCCACCCGGAACCCAGAAGAGAGTCCGGAAGACCAAGGCTGACGAATATCAGGAAAATAACAGCAAGCAGCAAAGAATACATAACTTCCCTCCAGATTTACAAATGTAGTAGAAGTATAACATCTTATCCCGCCTGCTGACAGAAGGAAATCAAGGACACCTGTCAGCGATAAGATATG
>Ga0256406_1001862_pt1 | contig 32202 bp, 44 predicted proteins | sample RumenRJG_03DNA_FD_185986 | JGI IMG/M metagenome (GOLD analysis project Ga0256406, IMG submission 185986) | Bovine rumen microbial communities from Lethbridge, Alberta, Canada - RJG_03 | ecosystem: Host-associated > Mammals > Digestive system > Stomach > Rumen | place: Canada: Alberta | collected... | reverse complement strand
CGGAAGATACAAGGGAGTGGAAGTGCTATGACAAAAGAAACGATTAATGCGATCAAGAGAATGCACAAACAGAACAGCGAGGGTGTCACCATCAGAATCAAGACATTCGGAGAAGGTTATCTTCCGGAGAAAATTGTCCAGGGAGACTGGATCGATCTGAGGGCCAGAGGCGAATACACCATCAAAAAAGGAGACATCCAGCTGATCAAGCTGGGTGTCGCGATGGAACTGCCGGCAGGATATGAGGCAATCGTTGCGCCAAGGTCCAGTATGACCAAAAACTTTGGAATCATCTGTGCCAATTCCTTCGGAGTAATAGACCACAGCTACTGCGGTGATCGAGACGAATGGGGCTTGTTTGCTCTAGCAGTCAGAGACACCATCATTCACGACAAAGACCGGATCTGTCAGTTCCGGATCCAGAAAAATCAACCGCTCATAAAATTCGAGAAAGTCGAGTCTCTGGGTAACCCAGACCGCGGCGGCTGGGGAAGCACGGGAAAACGGTAGTCACCATGCTTAGGGCTGTAATTGATCTGGTTTTAATCGTTGTTGTCGTTTTGAAATTTTTCGGAGGTAAACCGAGATGATCATGATTGATATTGATATGCCGACTTCCTGTTACGAGTGCCCGTTTTGCAATTGTATGGCTTTGGGTAAGGCAGGATGCCAGGCCAAAAACAATCAGTGGGTTCCGCTGTATGAAAAGGATGACCGCTCAGAACAATGCCCGCTGATCAGCTGTTCTGAAGAGTTAATTCGGAGTGCAGTGTAAATCTGAATGATGGGAAAACGAGGGGCAGGTTCAGGTATACAGTAAAAGTAATAAGTATTCTGAAAAGATGAAGAGGTGATCTTTATGGGAAAGGCAATTGATGCAGACGCTTTGATCAAGTGGATTGATCAGGAATGGTCAGGTTCGGACGAAGATCTGCTTTCTCATATCAAAAAAATGCCGGAAACAGTGCGGGCCGCACGGCCTGTACTGCATCCGGAGGATAAAGTGCTGCTGATTTGCAGTTATGCTCCTAAATGTAAAGCAACAGAGGGAAATCTGCTGAGGTTAATAACAGCAGAAGAAGGTGAAATTATCTGGGCACATCCCGATGAAATCATTCAGCCGGATTTTTGTCAGTAAAAAGGAATGAACTATGGGCCAGACGGTATACGGAGTGAATGTACCATGTCACGGATGCGTGAGCAGGAGTGAAATCTGCCACGCATCCTGCCCGGTATATCTCGAATTTGTACAAAAACAAAGGGCTGCTGCAGAAGCGTATCATCGCGAAAAGAAAGCAGTATCTGATGCATATAACGTGCGTGGGGAAGGGTTTGAACGATACAGACGTGCCCACCATCGTTAGAGGAAGTATGTGAGAAGAGGGGGTGATTTTAGGCAATGAGCAAGCCGAAACATCCATATTGGAGCTATGTAAAGTCAATACTCAGAGATTATCCCAGGGTGAAGAAAGAGGTCGAGACACCGCTGGATCCCAGGGTCACAACGGTGTATGGAATGAATGGGCATGGGATCGGCGGGACCAGCAATCCGACCATGGACTGTGTTATCCACGACGTCCCGGAGAAGGATCAGGTCAGATATGATGCCGTGAATAATGCAATCCAGAGAACGATCGACAATCATCCGGATGACGCTGATGCACGTCTTCTGATTGTGGATCTGGTGTACTTCAAGAAGACACACACCATCGAGGGCGCCGGAATGCGGGCGCATACATCTAAATCGAATGCAGGACGCTGGCAGGCGGAGTTTATCCGTACCGTAGCAGATGAGCTGAATTTGCCGTAACGGAGTCGGGCAAACATGCCGTTATGAGCGTTTTATAATACTAGCATGGACAGTGTGGGGTAGGTACATGCCTATCAGTATGCAGCGGGGCGGGGCTGCACAGCATGTAGACAGGAATCAGCATGCGCAGATGAGATAAGATTGTGTATCTCTGGAAAACAAGCGCCTAGAAGGACATGATACTTTGAATAAAGCCTCCTTTCGACAAGCTACTATCGAGCATAAGACAAGATGCAGAAGATAACTGAGCACCGGAGGTACACGGGTGCTGATCTCTCGGAAACGGCGCACCATCATTAACGCCAGGACTGAACACAGCCAGTCCTGACGTATTTTTATAACATCTGAGAAGGAGGTGCAGGCTGTGGCAGCGGCAAAGACAAAAACCGCAAGGAAGAAACCGGCAGCCAAAAAGTCTGCAGCGTCCAGGAGCAGGACCACAAAAAGAAGGAAACTGACAGAAGAGAAGATAGAAGAAATTACTGGTTATATATCACGGGGTGCAACAAATAAAGACGCTGCAAACAAAGCACATATTGCGGAGAAAACATTTTATCGCTGGATCAACGAAGGTAACGCAAAGTTGGAGAAAGATCCGGATTGTACAGATATAGAATGCCAGTTATGTCAGTCGTTAAAAGAGGCAGACACGGATCGGAAACTGAAACTTTTAAGCATTATTGAGCAATCTGGGATAGAAGGCAAGTGGCAGGCGGCAGCGTGGATATTGGAACGTTGCTATCCGGATGAGTTTGCGGTCAAATCTCCGATGAATGTCAATGCGCATCTCACCGGAAAGACCGACGAAGATCCGATCAAAACAGAATCAACCGTCCAGATCTATCTTCCGGATAACGGAAGGAGCAGGAAGACGGAGAAAAAGTGATAATAAGGCGCCGGTGCATATTCGCTTGGGCACCATGCTTTATTGATAAAGGCGGCGGATGCTAGCCGCCTTTTTTAGTGGGGTAAACAGGATGCAGATTCTGATTAAGGATAATAATAAACCGATAGCGGTATTATACTGGGGAAGCACAGCGGTCCGGAAGTACAACCACCATCATGACAAGTTAGGCAGGTTTGCCTCTGCAGATGGAAGCAGCGGGGATTATATAGAAGAACAAGGGTTAAGGAATAAACATGGAAGTAATAGCGTTAAATGGGACGTGGTGAAATCAAAAGAATATACAAAGAAATTCCTGGCTATTACAGATAATGAGTATGTTGCAACGCAGATTGCAAAATTTGCCAGAAAAGCGTTATTGAACCGGGATGGTACAGAAACCGAAGAAATGTACGCACTTGATATAAATAATGGGCGACTCATTACTAAAGTTACGGATCAAAATGAAATAAGACGAGTGGGCAGAACTGATCGTTTTAAGAAGCTTCTTAACATAGCAGAATCGAATAACACGAACATACTTATTATTCATAATCATCCAGATAGCAGTGTGCCGAGTCTTGCGGATATAAATGCGCTTCTCGACAACGAAAGAGCTGCTGGGATAACTGTCGGTCATAATGGCAATGTGTATTACTATACAAAACCGGAAAGTCAGATTAAAGCGATGGATTTTTCAATTGCGTTTATGAAAACGAAAGCTTACAATATAGTTGATGAATCGATGAGACGGGAAGAGGTTTTGGGTTATTTGAGTAAAAAGTTTAAATTTCGGTTCGAGAAATTGTAAAAAGGAAGTGTTTATCATGGCAAAGAGAACAAAGAAGTTTCGTACCGAATATAAGATGGGTGATTGCGATGATAGATTTGATATATTCGTGCTTTTTGAGTTATATCTGCAGCAGACGCCAGCAGAATGGAAGAGAACAGTTGAAAAATTAAAAGCACAGGGATGCCCAGATTATTATTATACATTTGATTAAATTAGGTTTTACATTATAGGCCGCCTTGGGGCGGCTTTTTTCGTGCGATAAAAGGAGTGGAAGCAGAGCATGACAGTCATAAAACCGCAGCCCGGTCCGCAGGAGATGTTTTTGTCCACGACTGCAGATATCTGCATATACGGAGGAGCGGCAGGCGGAGGGAAGACGTTTGGTCTGTTGATGGAACCGCTGAGACATATCGATAACGGCGATTTCGGAGCGGTCATCTTCCGGAAAACATCGAACCAGATCACTGCGGAGGGCGGATTGTGGGATACGTCCTACCAGCTGTATCCGATGGTGGGTGGAGTACCGAAGAAAACTCCGTCCTATAGCTGGACGTTCCCATCTGGGATGAAAGTAACATTTGCGCATATGCAGCTGGAGAAAGACGTGCTGAACTGGCAGGGCACACAGATTCCGCTCATTTGCTTTGACGAGCTGACTCATTTCAAACGGAGCCAGTTTTTTTATATGTTGTCAAGAAACAGATCAGGATCCGGAGTACCCGGATATATTCGAGCCACTTGCAACCCGGATGCATCAAGTTGGGTTGCGGAGTTTATCTCATGGTGGTGGGATCCGAAGACCGGATATCCGATACCTGAACGGTCCGGAGTTATTCGGTGGATGTACAGGCGGTCGGATGAAATTTACTGGGCAGACAATAAAGAGGAACTGTGGGAGCAATTCGACCTGAAAACACCGGAAGAAAGGGCAGAGCCAAAAAGCGTGACCTTCATCGCTTCCACTCTGCAGGACAACAAGATTCTGCTGTCAAAGGATCCGGGCTATATGGCGAACCTGAAAGCGCTTCCGACCGTAGAACGTGAGCGGCTGCTGCACGGAAACTGGTTGATCATGCCGGCAGCGGGGCTGTACTTCAAGCGAAGCCGTGTCACCATGCTGGAAGAAATTCCGGATGATGTTGTCCGGTGGGTCAGAGCGTGGGACCTGGCAGCAACAGAAGACCGAAGAGACACAAGACCGGAGGATGGTCCGGCATATACAGCCGGTGTGCTTCTGGGAAAGCGCAGGAACGGACGGATTCTTGTCGCGGACGTTATTAACAAGCGTATGAATGCGGCTGACGTCCGAAAGACAGTCAAAAACACGGCGATCGTCGATAAAGTGAAGTATCACCATGTGCGGATCCGGATGAACCAGGACCCGGGGCAGGCCGGAAAAGAGCAGGCAGAGCAGTATATTAAGCTGCTGCACGGATTCAGTCTGCATATCGAGCGTGAGTCTGGCGATAAGGTCACCAGATTTGAGCCGTTTTCGGCGCAGGCACTTGGATTAGAGGGTGATGAAGAGGGTTTTGTCGATGTACTGATCGCACCGTGGAATGAAGAGTATTTCAACCAGTTGGAGTCATTCCCGCAGTCCAGGTTCAAAGATATGGTTGATGCAACAGGTACAGCGTACAACGAGCTTGAGCGGCTTCCAGCTATGACGCCGCCACCATCCGATGCAGGGAAAGCAGATCGTACATCCCCGTGGATCTATTAGGAGGCATTATTATGGCAGAGAATAACAAAAACAATTACAATCCGGTTCCGCCGGATGTCGTCAGGCATTACAAGAACTCTGAGGAATACGGCAGAATCGGTCAAAAACGCTATTCAGGCGTATTTTTTGAGGAGTTTCTTCCAGAGCTGCGTGGATCACGCGGAGCGGCGATATACAAGGAAATGGCCGATAATGATGATGTTATCGGCGCGATTCTTTTTGCGATTGAAAATCTGATCCGGCAGGCAGAATTCACTGTCAGTCCAGGAGGAAAGAAACCAGAAGATAAAGAGGCGGCAGAGTTCATCGAAGATTGCATGAATGACATGAACGGGCAGACGTGGACGGACACCATCAGCGAGATTCTTTCATTCCTGACATACGGCTGGAGCGTACATGAAATCGTATATAAACGCCGTATGGGAAAGAATAAAGATCCGCGGCTGAACAGTAAGTATGATGACGGGCTGATCGGCTGGAGAAAACTTGCAATCCGTTCGCAGGAGACACTGTGGCGCTGGGAATACGATGAAAATGATGAATTGGTGGGAATCAGTCAGATCGCGCCGCCGGATTATCTGGTCCGCACCATCCCATTGGAAAAGTGTCTGCATTTCCGGACTTCCAGCAGAAAGAACAATCCGGAAGGGAGAAGTATTTTAAGAAACGCGTATCGTTCCTGGTATTTCAAGAAACATCTGCAGGAAGTAGAGGGAATTGGAATTGAGCGAGACCTTGCAGGACTTCCTGTGCTCCAGCCACCGGAAGGAGTGGAGATCTGGGATCAGGAGGATCCGGAAATGGTCCGCTATCTTCAGTATGCAGAGCAGCTTGTGTCAAACGTCAGAAGAGACAACAAAGAGGGCATTGTACTGCCGTACGGATGGAATTTTGAACTGATGAACGGAGGTTCCAGAAGACAGTTCGAGGTGGGATCCGTCATCGACAGGTACGATAACCGAATGGCCATGACGGTCCTTGCTGACTTTATCTTTTTGGGGCATGAGCAGACCGGATCATTTGCGCTTAGTTCAGACAAAACGACACTTTTTGCGACAGCGATCGGATCTTATTTGGACGAAATCTGCGAGGCGTTCAATCTGCAGGCAATTCCAAAACTGATTGATCTGAATGCGGATCACTTTAAGGGAATTACAGATTATCCGAAGATGGAGCATACCGATGTTGAGAAGCCGGACATTGCTACCATCTCTTCATTCCTTAAGGATATGGTCGGTGTGGGCATCCTGCAGCCGGATGAAGGAATTGAGGATTACGTCAGAGATCTGGGTTCTCTGCCGGACCGTGTAGAAGGTGCGCCGATGCCTGGCGTAGATGACAATACAGGCGATGAAGAAGAAGAACAGACAGGTACGGACAACCACCATCAGGAGACGCAAAACACCAGTCAAAACGGCGGAAATGCATCTGGAGAAGGAGTGAATGGAGCAGAGGAAAAGATCGATGACAGAGCTAATCAGAAGGTCAGGGTGATGAATGAGAAATGATCCTGTTTAATGACGAAATAAAGAAAGATATCCCGGATTACATGCTTGCATCCAAGCAGTTCCGGGATTTTTTAAACCAAAAAGAGCCTAAGTTGATCAGATTGCTGGCCAGCAGGCGCGGAGATCCGTCGGATGTCATTACGTATGCTGATCTGAGAGAAGCGATTGAGTCGGGCGAGCTCAGCGAAGACACCATGCAGATGCTGCGGGACGAATATTCGAAGTGGATAACCAGAAAGTTGCTGCCGGCATGGGAAGCGGCGATTAACGAAGCGCAGAAGGAGCTGAAAAAGAAGCGGTACAAAGAGTGGGCATACAACCCGTTTGAGACTGCCGCACATGAATGGATGCAAGAGCGGTCAGCAGAGCTTGTTGTCGATATAACAGAGCAGCAGAGAAGCGCATTGAGGGCTGTTGTGCAGCGTGCAGTCTTAATTACACATTCTTCTCCGGATGCCCTTGCGCAGGTGATACGTCCGATGGTGGGGTTATATCCGCAGCAGATGACAGCGAATCTGAATTACTACCAGAATGCGCTGGAGAAGCTGCAGGAGTCAAATCCGTATGCGTCACTGGAATCACTGGAGCGGAAAGCGCGTCACATGGCGCAGATGTATGCAGAGAAACAGCACCGGTACAGGGCGCAGATGATAGCAAGGACGGAATTATCGTTTGCGTACAATCACGGCGAATGGATTGCAAGCAAACAGGCTGTTAAGGACGGAATGCTGAAGCCGACCACCAAAAAGAAGTGGGTGTCAGCAAGAGATGACAGGGTCTGCAGTTACTGCGAGGCAATGGACGGTGTCACCATCAATATGGATGATGAATTCCAGGGTTACAAAAAGAGCGTGCCGTGCCCGCCGATGCATCCGCACTGCCGCTGCGTGTTAATTTATGTGGAGGAATAATTGTTATGGGAAAAGAAAGAAGCGACAAATTAATACTGATCAGGAAAGGTCGAGATCTGATCATCAAATTCAACCCGTACCACGGGTATCACGGATATTTCAGCAGCAGAGACGCACACACGGACTTCAGCCCGGGAAGCGGAAGGACAAGAGCGTTTTCTATCGCACGGGAGAATATACGCCGCATTGAAGAAGGCAATACGGAGCTGGTAGTCGGAGATTATTCAATAACTCTTAAAGGCGGAAAGGCCACATATGCGGATGCAAAAGCACAGGCGATTGCCAACGGAAAATGGGGCTTAGAGCAGCCGGGTGGAAAGTATCCAAAAGAGAAACAGCCGAATGAAAAGACGGAATACCCAATGCAGAACGAAAAGCAAAGCGGGCATTCTAGTGTTAATTACTGGCGTGAATTCCATGATGAAGACAAGGTGTGCGAGCAAATCGCTTCGGATCTAAAAATAAGTAAAAAGCAGGCCACCGATATGGCAATGAGTGTAACTTATTATTCAGGATCAGATTTCTCAGACATCCGAAAAGCATGCCGCGGAGAAGAAACGAGCGAGAAATACGTAAAGGAAGCGAACAACATAGAAGAATTTATCAAGGCCTCTCCGAAATGGGCTGGAGGTACATTATTTCGTGGCATGAAATTCAAGAATGATGATGCTGTAGACGAAGTGGTTGGCAAAGCGATGAGAAATGAACCGTTAGATTTAAGGGGGATCAGTTCGTGGTCAACAGATAAATATACAGCAGATATGTTTTCTAGCTACAGCCCTGCAAATCAGAGAGTTGTTTTTGTGACTAATGGAGGATCCACGAACAAAGGCACGTCAATCAGTCACCTGTCTCAGTTTGAGCATGAGCAGGAAGTTATTGTTAGCGGAGAAGCAAGTTTCATGCCAACAAACGTAAAAACAAAAACGTCGGGCGGAAAAACAACCGTATACATTTACGGGGAGATTCAGTAGAAATGATTAAGAATGTTTTAGTTTGGAGGAGACCGGTCTCTATTGTTTTGCTAATTTGTGCGTGGTAAAATTAAGATAAAACAAGAAATAATCACTTCAATTTGAAAAGGGGGTGTTCTTATGGATAAACAGTTAACTTTAATGGAGAAATGGGATTTGATGTCAGAGGAACCAGGCGGTGGAATTAGATTCCTGGGTGGCGGTAATGAGAAAATAGATTGGGATAATGTGAGCGGATTTTCAGATGAGGATATTTTGCGAATATGCGGCCCGGAGGATTATCAGGATTATCTTGCGTGGAAGCGCAAACAGCATAAATAATGGATAGAGTAAGCAGGCAGCCTTAAAGGGCTGCTTTTTTAGTGTCAAAAATATTGATACATAGGGGATAGCGATGAGACAGAAGTTAACAGGAAGAATCGAGATTATCAAAAAGGGACGAGACACCATCCTGAAGTTTAATCCGTATCATGGATATCATGGGTATTTTTCGTCCAGAGATGCGCATTCCAGCTTTTCGCCGGGTTCCAATGCTGCGAATGCAGCAAGAGCAATTGCGAGAGAAAACAAGAGGCGTATCGCAGAGGGAAATACAGATCTTATCGTAAATGGAGCATATACAGTGACTTTGCACGGAAAGAAAGCAACATATGCCGAAGCAAGACAGGCGATGAAGCAAGGTGCAGGTAAAGGATCAGGCCCAGAGCCGAAAGGTTCTGATGATCCGCCTGCAGATAGTCTTATTCATGCATTTAAGGCATCGAACGTGACGTTTAAAGAAGTATCACCATTGAGCAGAGAGTTACCTGAAGAAGAGATCATACAAAAACTTTCAGGGCGGGATAGAACGAAAGGTTCATGCGTATCTTTAGCCTGTGCGTATATTGCAAATAAAGCGGGGTTGGATGTAACCGATTATAGGGGCGGAAAGAGTCGCGAGACATTTGCACTGCACGGAAACAACAAGAATCTTCCAAAACTAAAAGGTGTGAAATCAAAAATAGTTATGGAGAAAAATGATTACACTGCATTGAAGAAATTAACGTCGGATATGAAGCCGAACAAGCAGTACTTAATGGTTATTGGGCATCACGCATCGATGGTAAGGAAAAATGACAGCGGACAGTTACAGTATCTTGAATTGCAAGCTGATTCCGGGAAAAATGGTTGGAAAGATTGGCAAAATGGATATACTGAAAAAAAGAGATTTGGCATGCAGAAATCATATTCGATTGCGAAAATGAAATATGCTGTAAGCAGTTACATAATTGATCCTGAATCTCTATATGAAAATAAAGATTTTAGAAGTATAATGGGATATATAAATACGAATCCGGCAGAGCAGAAAAAGGATCCAAAGAGCATTGCAAATTACTTAAATCCAACCGTATAGGCGGAGGTGAATTTATATGTATTATACTTTTTATAAGCAGAATGAAGGAGATAAAGTCTGGTGGGTTGAAGCTGTTGCAGAAAAGCCTGAAGGACCGTATGAACCAATGATAGGTGACATGGAGTTTAGTTTTGATCGAAAAAAAGTGTATAATTTGTTTCAGGATTATCCGCAAGCATTGTCACCGGAAGAAAAGCAGGTATTTGATCAGGAAAATGAATATTGGGTCGATTTTTTCAAAAATCGTTCTTAAAACAAAGTAATAAAGAAATACAAATATAGGGCAGTCCGTAAGGGCTGCTTTTATTATGCAAGCGAGGTGTTTACAGTTGGGCAGATCGTTTTTGGACAGCCTTATATCGGTAAAAGAGCTCAGGCGAGATGAAGAGGCAAAGCCTGCGTTCACCATCAAGAAGGCAGTAGAAGATAAAATGCAGGTTTTTGGGTGGGCCTCTATTTCGGAGATGCCGGACGGGAAGGAAATATCTGACTGGGAAGGAGACATGATCGCGCCGGAGGAGCTGGAGAAGGCAGCATACAGCTATGTGCTCAATTTCCGCGATACCGGAGAACGACATGATCCGGGCAAAAGGAAGAAGGGCAAACTCATTGAATCCGTCGTGCTGACTGCTGAAAAACAGCGTGCAATCGGCATACCATCAGGAGTCGTTCCGATCGGTTGGTGGGTCGGCTTCCAGATCACCGATCCAGAGACCTGGGCAAAAATTAAAAGCGGAGAGTTCCGGATGTTCAGTATTGAGGGGACAGGCAAGCGGCAGGCAGTAGACGATGACGGTGAATAAGGTCGTTAAATTGGGCAAAACGGCCCTTATTTACGCATATAATCATTAGTGTAGAAGTTCAGCGAGAAGGCTGATCCATAATCTCTCATTTTCTTTAATCTATCATTTTTGCATGTTGCGGTCTGCATAGAAATATGCGGGCCGCTTTAATATTGCGCAAATACGGAGGAGCGTATGGGGAAGAAGAAACTGCTGAAGGATATGGAGCTTAGCAGTGTGGATCTGTGCAGCGAAGGATGCAATCCTAAAGCAGATATCAAGCTCTATAAGAGCAGGGATGCGGGTGACAATGAATCACTCACCGAAAAGATAAAGAAGGCTGTCACAGCTGTTTTTGGAGGCGGAGAGCCGACTCCGGAAGAGCAGATGGAACATATAGCGAAAGCGTGGGCAGACAGTGCGCAGAGTATCTGGAATGATGCAGAGATATCCGCACAGGAAAGAGAAGCGCAGCTGAGAAAGTCCAGGGATGAACTGACAGCGTTTATTGACGCGGCTATCCCGAAGTGGGCAGGAACAGCCGTTGAAAAAGCCAGTGATGACCATGAAAAGAATGATGAACCGGAAACGGGGGAAGGAGAAACAGATATGGCATCAATCGATTTAAACAAGATGGATGCGAAGGACAGAGAGACCGTCCTGGACATCCTCAGTAAGTATGGACCGGAAGACCCGAATAAGGGTGCCGATGGTGAAGATCAGGACACGGAGAAGTGCAGAGGAAGAAGAGAAGACATGCAGAAGGGCGGAAACGATCCTGAAGATGAGCAGGGCAGTGATCCGGAGTCTGATGAAGAGGACAGCGATACGCCTGCACCATCCAGAAGAGAACGCGCTCCATATATCGACGAGGAAGACGATGAAGAGAAGGCGGAGATGAAGAAGGCTCTGGATGATGCCAGATATGAGATTTCCCAGATCAAAAAGGCACGTGAGATTGACAAGCTGACACAGATTGCCAAAAAGTATGAGCCGCTGGGAAAGAACCCGGAGGAACTTGCAGAGAAGCTGTACACAGTCAGAAGTGCAAGCGCTGACGCATATAACGAGGTTTGCAAGGCTCTGGATGATCAGCTGGAGATGCAGGAGAGATCTGGAATCTTCAAGGAGTTCGGTTCTAACAGATCCGGAGCAACAAACGAGCTGGAGACAGCGGTTGCAGAGATCAGAAAGTCTAAACCGGACATCAGCAGAACAGATGCAATCGAGCTGGCATACAGAAACAATCCGAATCTCTCGGAATATTAATATTGCAGAATCAGGAGGTTAATGAGATATGGCATATATCGGAAGCACGATTAACAACAGCCCTACCATCGCAGGCACTCTTGCGGCGGAGATCAAGGGTGATGCCGCGTTCCTTGCGGTTAAATTTGACGAAACAGGAAAGATCGCACTTGCTGGCAAGGGTGAGCCGGCAATTGGTGTGATTGTTCCTGGCAATGTTGAAAATCCAGCAGCAGGTGATGAAGTCACCATCCAGGTTAAGGATATCGGCATTGCAAAGGCAGGCGGAAAGATTACGGCAGGAGCAGCTGTTGCATCTGCTGCTGACGGAAAGTTCGCTGCAGCCGCTACAGGTGATTTCATCATTGGATTTGCACTTTCCGGTGCTGATGGTGACGGAAAGACATTCCAGATTCAGATCACAAAGTCTGGATATGCGAAATAGGAGGGGTTAAGTAATTATGTTTGGAACTGAAACTACAGCTAATATCAGCAAAGCAATTGCGACAGGCGGATTTAAGCCGAACATCCGTCTGACTAACATGAGCACAGCGTACTTCCAGGCGGATGACGATTTTGTTGCGACGAAACTGTTCCCGCAGGTTCCTGTACAGCTGGCTACGTCTTACTATTACAAGTTCGGCAAAGCAGAGCTGGCAAGAGACAACATGCAGAGAAAACCGGAATTCGGCAAAGTAACACCGATGCCGCTGGGACTCACCGATGATAACTACAACTGCAAGGTTGATCAGCTGATTATCGGTATGGATCAGATTTCAAGCCTGAACTACAGAAGAACGAACGCTCCGGGAGCGGCAGACCCTAGAACAGCAAAAGTTAAGGCTGCGGCAGAGCAGGCAAAACTGCATCTTGATATCATTTTTGCGGACAAGTTCTTCAAGGCAGGCGTCTGGGAGAACCAGAAGACTGGTGCTTCTGCAACACCATCCGGCGGCAGTCAGTTCTGGCAGTTCGACAATGACAACTCCGACCCGGTAAAAGTGTTCGATGACATCTCTTTAGAGATCAAGAAGAACGGCAGAAGACGTCCGAATAAACTGGGACTTGGAGCAGAGACATTCAGAGCGCTGAAGAACAACAAGTCCATTCTCGAGCGTGTGAAGTATTCCGGATCCACAGCTAATCCGGCCACCGTAAACGAGAACGTGCTGGCGCAGCTTTTTGGCGTCAAGCAGGTTGTTGTTCTGGAGTCGACTTATAACAAGGCAGCGCTTGGCGAGGAAGCAGATATGGATTTTGTCTGCGATCCGAAGGGCGCTCTGCTGCTGTATGCTCCGGACGCTCCGGCTATTGATGAGCCGTCTGCAGGTTATACCTTCATGTGGGATGTGCTGGGTGATGGATCCCCGATGCCGACCACACAGTGGGAAGGCGAGCCGGGCACACACAGTGAGTTCATTGAGTGCCTCTGCGCACCGGATATGAAGATCACCGGACAGGACCTGGCATGCTATCTCACCGGATGTGTAAAGTAGTCTGGAGGTTTAGTGCATGAAATATAAGGCGTTAAAGCCTTGCAGTTTTGATACCTTTTATCCAATCGGAGCGGAAATCCCGGAGTCTGTGTTAGATTCCGGGAGAATTCCGTTTCTGCTGGATATTGGCATGTTGAAGGAGATCACAGATTCCACCATCAAGACTCAGGAAACACAGGCAGATGAGGGGAAGAAGCAGAGTGATACAGAGCAGAACGCTGATACACTGAGCGCTTCTCAGCTTGCGGCTATGAAGAAGGATGATCTGATCGCTTATGCGAAAGATCACGGTCTGGATCTTGATACAACGATGACAAAGGATCAGATTGTAGAGGCGATCAAATTACTGTAGTGAGGGATGCATATGAATTACACCTATGATCCTGCAAAAATCGGAGAAAAAGGACTGGATCGCATGAGATTCGAGCTCGGAGACTGCGAGGTTGACGGAGGAGAAGATACGTGTGCGCTCTCTGATGAAGAGTATCTGGCACTGATTGCAAGAGCGGAGAATGAAGGCCGCGGCTGGACGTTTGCAAAGTTTTTGTGCGTTCAGGGTATTGTTACCAGGTATGCGAATGAAGCAGATTTCAGCGCAGGCGGCGGAAGCATATCACTTTCTCAGCGGTATGAACGGTGGAATGATATTTACCAGAAACTGAAGAAATCATTCCAGTATCCGGTGATTAACCAGTCAGAAGGCAGCAAGGATGATTATTTTCAGTTTGGGATGCATGACAACTGGCGCGGCACATCGGATCCGTTCAGCGGTGTTCCAAACCGGTAAAGGAGCTGATCACCATGATTCGATACAGGCCGGGACAGGAACTGAAAGTTTTTGAGATACGCAGCAAGACTGTCTCTGTTGACAGTAAAGGCAGAGTGATGAAGAAAGCGGATCCAGCGGACCACGATGCATGCATTGCGCTTCGGTTCAAAGGCATGCTTTCTGCTGCCGGTCCGGATGAAATAGACCGGTGGTCACAGATGCAGCATCCGATCACACACACCATCACAAGCAGGAAACGGGAAGCCGGAAGGGTAAAACCGGAGCAGGTTTTGATTCTTGATTCGAAAGACAAGGAGCGCCGCTTCTATGTGCAGGGTGTCAGTGATCCGGGTGAGTTAGGCATTTATACCATCATTTACGCACAGGAAAGGACGGATGCAGAAGAATGATTATCCGGACAACGATTGAAGGGTATCCGGGAGCATTAAGGCAGTGCGTCGATCATATCAATGATTCGATCAAGAATCAGCTGCAGAGCCGTACATACAGAGGGGCGAATGAAGTCAGGAATACCCTTGTTGGGGATGTTTTGACGGGTGGAAGATCTGGACGGGTTTACCGGATACCGGGAACCGGTGCAAGCTATCAGGCGTCTGCGCCTGGAGAACCGCCGGCAAATCGTACCGGTGCTTTCAGAGCAAGCTGGAATGTCAGTGCAGAAGGCGGAGGCGGCGGAAGTTATAAAGCGGAAGTCAAATCCGAGCTGACCGTAAACGGATATAATCTGGGTTCGCTTCTCGAACACGGAACCAGCAAAATGGCGCCGAGACCGTATGTAGATAAGACCGTTGAGCAGAGCAAAGACAAGGTAATTCAGATATTTAAGGAGCCGTACAGCGTATGATTGAAAATATAGTATTGAAAGCGCTGAAAGCTCTTTCAGCGTCACAGAGCAGACTTGCCAGATTCAACGGTGAGCCTGCTGTTTTTTATCAGAAAGCGCCGGATGACAAGAGTGATCTCTGGGACGGAAAACAGTACCCGAGAATTGATTATGACATCAGCTGGAGGGATGATCCTGAGCGAAAGACGGTCGGCGTACTCACCATCAATATCTGGTGTCTGAATGAAAGCGACATTCCGCCTGAAGATATTGCCGCGCTTATGCAGGATGATCTGGATACGACATTCTTTACGGATGAAAGCGGGTCTTACTGTGCGACATGGGACCGTAACCAGGCATTTGTAGGTGCCGGAAACGAGCCGCAGACCATAGGCATTACCTTGCAGTATGATCTGTGGTGCTTCCCTAATATGGAAACGATTGAACCGGATCCTGCCGCGGGATTTTCTGCGTATGTCAAAAAACTTTACCCGCAGATTGTAGTCGTCGGGTCAGAAGATGTTCCGGAGATCTGGAAACCGACAAAGGAACATCCGGCCTTTTATTCCAGGCTGTCGGGTGACTCCGTTGCATCGAAGGAAATTCTTTATGCCTATGCGACATATACGGCGCAGGTTTTTGGGCATGTTATTATGCCTTCACAAAAAGATGCGGCGTCTATGATTCGTGAGATATGCCAGAAACTGGCAATTGACGGGGAGTTCATGCTTCCCTATGCACAGGAAAACGGCACTCCGTACATCGTAACGCGAATTGAGTACAGCCCGTCGTCAAACCCGCTGAAACAGGGACAGGTCAGGGTAAGCGGCGATTACAGAGTTATGCGGTTTTATAGTCCTGCGTCAACGATTGATACGATTCACATTTCAAGCAGTGATGCAGACTCACAGAAGGGATAGAGTGTAACAAAATGAGCGAGGAACAGAAAAAGGATGAAGCAGTGAATGCTGCGCCGGAGTCTCCGAAGCTGTCGAGTATTATCTTAGACAGTATGGAAGCGCCGAAGTACACAAGAAAAGAACTGATCGCGGGATTCAGAGCGTTAGGCACTGCTAAGGCAGTTGTTGTAGCGGCACTTGAATATTACGGGATTGAAAGCACCTCTGTTGAAGAGGCAAAAAAGGCAGTCCAGAAGTTTTTGGAAAGAGAGGTTAGATAATGGGCGGATTTTTCAGAGCCGGTGAAGAGAAGATTAGACCGGGAGTGTATCACCGTTATACGAATACGACAGTGAAACAGGTCTCTTATGACGGAGTGGTAGCTGTCACCATCAGATCTAACTGGGGACCGGTTGAACAGCTTGTAGAACTGGATCGCATCAGCGATATTTACACTACATTCGGCGACGGAGGCTCTAACAACACGCTGGATGCATTGAAGCAGATCTTCAAAGGCGGAGCATCTACCATTTACGCGGTTCGGGTAGGCAACGGCGGTACAAAAGCTACAGCCACGTTGAAAGATTCCGAGGGAATTGACGCGGTTAAGATTACAGCGAAGTCACCTGGATCCAGAGCCTTGAGTTATACCGTAAGACCGATGATCGGAAATGCGGCATATAAGGTTATGGAAATCTATGACGGAACGAACGCGCTGGAAACACTGAGTTTCGAAGCCGGCACTAAAGAGGCGGATACACTTGTTGCTGCCGGCAAATGGAGCAAACTGTTTGATTTCGAAAAGGTCAGCGCTTATACGGGAAATAAGGAGCTGAAGAGCGTTCAGCTTACTCCGATTACTGCAGGAACTGATCCGGCAGCTACAGCGGATGAATACAACACGGCGTTCACACTGTTTGAGCCATACCGGTTCAATTGTCTTTGCATTGATACGGAGGATACTGCTATTGTCACATTGCTTCAGGCATACGTTAATCAGGCGTATGAGGGAGGAAAGAATATCTTTGGTGTCGTAGGTCAGAAGACAACAAAAATGCTTGTTGAGCGCCAGACAGAGGCTTCTGGAATGAACGACTACAACATGATTTATGTTGGAGACGGTTGGATGGAAGGAACGGACGTTTATGACGGATATGTCGCTGCTGCCAGAGTTGCGGGAATCATTGCGGCAACACCATCAAATCAGTCTGTTACTCACATTAAGATCGAGGAAGCATCCGGATTGTCCGAGAATCTGAAGAATTCGGATATTGAAGACTGCATCAACAGCGGAATGGTTATCTTCACAACATCCTCTGAAAACGAGGTATGGATTGAAAGCGGTGTTACAACGCTGGTTAAACCGGAATCCAATGATGATAACGGCTGGAAGAAGATTAAGCGTACAAAAGTGCGTTTTGAGCTGCTGACACGTGCTGATATCGCCTGTGAAGGACTGATTGCGAAGGTTGGAAACGATACAGACGGACGTTCCACGATTATTACGGCAATTCAGGGAATCTGCAATGCGATGGTGCAGGAAGGCAAGATCTATGACGGCGCAGTTGTAGAGATTGATCCGGATAACCAGCCTAGAGGAGACAGCGCGTGGTTCAACATTACAGTTGACGACATTGATACTCTTGAGAAGGTTTATCTCAACTATAATTTTAGATTCACGTCTGCTGCATAAGGAGGTATAGATAGATGGCTGTAAATCAGATTATGGATGTAACAAAAATCCTGACCGGAAAAGACGGTCAGCTGTGGCTGACGCTGGATGATAATACACAGATCTTTCTGGCGATGGTAGATACTGCACAGGCACAGCTGAACATGAACAACACCGATTATCAGCCGGTTGGATCTTCGCTTGTTTATTCTGTTGATACGGGGCATTCTATTACGCTCACCATGAGTGAGGTAGTAATCCGTGATGACCTGATCATGAGCAAGCTGTATGAAGGCCTGCAGAGCGGGTCCATGCCGTTGTTTGACTTCCAGTGCACACTGAAGAGGCGTGATGGAAGTGAGCAGAGACAGATCTTCAGAAAGTGCATGCCGGAAGGCAATCTGGATCTGTTTAACCTGAATCCAGGAGAGATTGTCAAGAGACAGTGGAGTTTCAGAGTAAATTCCAATCCGGAGCTGCAGAAAATGTTCGAAGAGTAAAGGAGGCTTAATATGGCTATTGAATACGCTAGGGATCCGGCTGAATTTGAAGAGGAAAGTGCTGAACTGGTAGAAGACGGTATTGAAGATCCGACGGAAGAAGAGAATGCCAATCGCCTGGTATCACAGGAAGACGCACTGCTTGCAGGGATGATGCAGGCAGCCAGGTATAAGGATGAAAAGGAAGCAAGAAAAGAGATCGTGATCAAGAGACAGGGAAAGGAACTGTTCCGTTTCTGGATTCGTCCGATCACGGAGGCTGAACTTGCCGATTGTGTAAAGAAGGCAACGAAGTATTACAAAAACCCGCAGGGCCGTCATCTTCCAAAAATCGAAGGAGATACGGATATGACGAGGATGAGATCCTACAAAATCCTACAGGCAACCGTCAACTCCGACAAGATCTGGAACAATACAACACTGAAACAGAAGCTGAATCTGCTGGATCCGGTAGACGTAGTTGACACGGTCCTGCTGGCAGGAGAGAAGGACCAGATCGACGATATTATCGATGATATCTCCGGTTTCGGGGTGGACACCATCAGCAAAGAGGACTATGTAAAAAACTCATAGAGGCGGGCGGTAAATTCTACCTCATACATCGCATATGGCAACGAACAGGGCGTTTCCCTCCTGGAATCAAATTTAACCAGGACTGGGAAATGCCCTTTATTTGGGCATCAGAGCGATATGCGATCGAACATCCCGCCATTAAAGATGCAGAGGCTTTTGATCCGGATGATACAAAGCAGTATGAGCGATAACAGGAGGAGAACACTGAAATGGCAGATCAGACCATCGTAATTGAAGTAGTATCAGAATTCAAAGATAACGCCAGCAGTGGGATTTCTCGTGTGAAAAACGCCACTGATCAGACATCATCCTCTGCTGAACGGCTCAATGGAAGCATGAACAAACTGAAGCGTCAGATTGCGTCAGCGACAGGAGTCGGCAGCGGAAGCGGTGTAGGCGGAACATCGACAGGTGTGCTGCAGAAACTTAAGGCAATTAACGCAGAAGCCAGAAGGCTGAACAGCGGAGGAGGATCGTTTCTTTCAAAAGTGCGCAACTTCGGGCAAGCAATCAAAAACATCGGAAGCGGGGGAAATGGAAACGTCCTGCGAACGCTTGGAGGATACGCAAAGAAAGGGCTCACTATCCCTATAAAGATCTTGGATAAAGCCACGTCACCACTCAGAAGGCTGTACAGGGGGCTGACTTCCTTCCGAGGTATTGTCACTGGAATGGCTGCAAACTGGGCGTTTCAGAAAGGCGTCTTGAATCCGATCAAGCAGGCCGATCAGCTGACGAACGCAAAAACATTTTTTGCGATGAAGTTTGGCGGTCAGCGGCAGGCAAACGCCTTTATGAAGGATGTCTATGCGTTCGACAAAAAGTCTCCGTATGATACCGGGCAGATTATCCAGGTAGCGAAAACGATGCTTGGATATGGCTGGGGCAGAAAGAACGTACTCAGAGACCTGGGCACCATCGAAGATGCTGCTGCGGCACACGGAGCCGGGCAGGAAGGCGTTGCAGGAATCATGCGTCAGTTAGCGCAGACAAGAATGCGTCTTAAACCATCGCAGGAAGATATCAATGTCCTGAACAGCTACGGAGTTGATGCGTGGAAATACATTGCGCAGGGACTCGGATTAAAAGGAAATGCTGCAGGTAAAGCCAAAGCACGTGAGATGGTGCAGGCAAAAGGCAGCAATGTCCTGTCCGGAGAAGAAGCGACAAATTTAATTCTGAAAGGACTGCGCAAGGATTTCAACGGGGCGGCCCAAAAACAGGTTGAGAAAACTGCAGGAGGTATGTTCGATAAAATCAGCGGCGAGCTGAACACTAAATTGGTAGTTCCGTGGGGCCAGGGTTTGCAGAAAGGTGCGATCAAAGGCCTGAAAGTTATAGACAATTGGATTAACGATCATGAGGGGTCTGTTGATAAATTCGGACAAAAATTAAAGAAGGTATCGCAGACGGCGTCTGTTACCCTTGCAAAAACGGCAACAAAAATCGTCAACCGACTGAGCAAGACGGTGGGCTCCAAAAAGTTCAAAAAAGCTGATTTTGCCGGAAAGGTGAATATGGTTGAAACGGCCGTATTCGGTAAAGATGGCATTCAGAAGGCGGCGGCACAGTTCGGTGAGTATTCGGCAAAGTACGGAGGGAAAATCGGCCTTGGGATAGCAAAAGGTTTTGCACAAGGCATTATGAGCCTGATTAAAGATATGCTGACTGTACTGCCGGGTGGGAAGAAACCATCTCCGACTGCCAAAGGCTCGGCATTTACATTAGGAGTTCTTGGTGCAACTGGGATTATTAAAGCAGGATTAGGTATTCCGGCATTAAAACTCGGCCTGAAAGGCATGGGAAAGCTGACAAAATCCAGTGCGTCCTGGATTAAGGACTATGCGAATTTCAGCAAAAACTTGGAAGAAAATATGACAAGATACGGCAGCTTTCGCAAATACCACCGTGCTCAGAAAGCGGCAAGAGTCGAAAAAGCTGCAGAGGAAAGCCGTGCCGTAAAGACACTTCGGGGAAGCAAGTACGACAAAGCACACTGGAATGGTGAGACAGTAGTCAAAGGATCTAGAGAGGCAACGCCGGTACGTGCCACAAAGTTCCGAAGACTCACCAGAGGCTCTTCCGTCGTAGAAGATGCAGGTGGAGTTGCCAGAGAAGGACGGATGAGTCGTATTCTTGCGCGTTTTCGTACAGCAAAAGTTGGAATGGAAGAGGGGAAAACATTATTCGGTGTTGCTAAAGGCGCAGGCTCAGTCAGCAAGTTTGCTTCAGTTGCCAGAGGCGTTGGGAAAATAGCGACTCCGTTAGCTGTGGCAGGATCTCTTCTGTCGGTCGCAATGGCAAAAAACAAGACAAAGGCCGCGTTTTCAGAAGGCGGTGGATGGGCAGGCATGTTTGCCGGATCAAAAATCGGAGCAGGGCTTGGAAGTTTTGCAGGACCAATCGGAACTCTTGTCGGAGGCCTTGGAGGTGGCGCAATTGGAATGTTCGCCGGATCGAAGTTAGGAAAAGGTTTATCCAATGCTATTCTTGGTAAAACCAAAAAGGCTGCAGATCCGCTGAGTATGCTGCTTTTTGGCAAAGGAAAGGGAAGTGGATTTAAAGCTATCTGGTCGGCCATCAAAAAAGGAAGAGCCGCTGATAAAGGTTCAAAAGGGTCTGGGAAGAATCTGAAGTCTGCTGGTAAAGACGCAAAATCAGCAGGGAAATCCGCAAAGAGTGCAGGAAAAAATTTTAAGTCTGCTGGCAAATCTGCGAAATCAGGAAGTAAAGGTTTTAAATCCGCAGGCAAGGCAGCTAAGTCTGGATCTAAGGGGTTTAAATCAGCAGGAAAAGCGGCAAAGTCAGCCGGTAAATCGTTCAAGTCTGCTGGAAAATCCGCAAAGTCCGGATCTAAAGGATTTAAATCAGCCGGTAAGGCGGCCAGATCCGGAGCAAAGGGATTCAAGTCCGCGGGTAAATCTGCGAAGTCCGCAGGAAGAGGATTTAAATCTGCAGGGAAAGCAGCTAAGTCTGGATCTAAGGGGTTCAAGACTGCCGGAAAGAATGCGAAATCTGCTGGAACTAAATTCAAATCTGCGGGCAACAATGCGAAGTCTGCCGGAAGTAAAATGAAGGGAGCTGCATCTAAAGTACAGTCCCTTGGAACGAAGGCAACTGGTGCAGGATCCAAATTAACCGCTATGGGATCGAAAGCGAGCGCGGCAGCATCAAACCTGTCGAAGTTCTCATCTGCAGTAAGCTCGATTGCGTCTGCGGCGTCTGGACTTGCATCCAAAATTTCATCTATCCATATTCCATCCAGCATTGGAAAAGGACATGCCAGAGGAACGAGTTCCGCGGCGCCTGGACTCAAACTGGTCGGAGAGGAAGGACCGGAGCTACTGCAGTTCCGCGGCGGAGAGAGGGTTTATACAGCCGCTCAGACACGTCACATGCTGCGGCGTGCTGGAAACAGGAAAACGACTACAGCAAGTGGCGTGCATGTGAATGTAGGCAATATCACCATCAATGCAACCGGAGACGCAGCAGGGTTTGAAGCTCTTATTCCGCAGCTGTCAAACCGGATTGCGCATGAAGTTGCAAGAGAGGCTGGCCGTATCTATCAAAATACACCGACAAGGAGTGCGTAGGACATGGCGTTAGAAGTAAGCAGTGATGCAGTAACAGCGCCGCTGGATACTGCAAAGGCAAAAATCGGTGCGAATGTAGTGAAGATCTGGTTTGCAGTCGGAAAGAGTAAATTTCAGCTTCCGACTGCACCGGAGACAATTTCAATCAGTGAAGAGGGTTCATTCGGGACATACACTATCCTGGACAAAGGTGATGTTAAGAAACCATCTGGCATATCTCCGGAGGAGATCACAATTTCCGGACTTCTGTTTGCCAAAAGTTACATGGATCATCCGTTGATGCAGAAGTATAAAAATCCAAAAACCGTTATCGCTGATTGGCAGAAATACAAAGACAAAAAGAAAAGAGTGAAAGTCAGCTGGAGCGGGCTTCCGATTAAATTGAATTCCTATTTTTATGTTGCAGCGTTGTCTACGACATTGGATGGCGTGCAGGTCAAATATGATCTGAAGCTGGTACACGCCAGAGAGCTGACTCTAAAGGCCAAAAAACGTCACAAAAAGGGAAAAAAGAAAAAGAATCAAGGCAAAGGTAAGTCTGGGAAAAGCGCGAACGCGAGGACAAACGGCGCTATTACTGGTTCGAAATACAGAGTAAAGGCAGGAGACAGTTTATGGGCGATTTCTCAGCGGTGCCTGGGAAAGATCCACGGAGGCTGGCAGGCAATAGCAAAGCTGAATAACATCAAACCGCCGTATATGATTCATCCTGGGCAGGTATTGAAGATCCCGAAGTCAGAGTCAGTGAAGTAGCAGAATGAAGAGGTGATGGTGAAATGCCGCTTGGAATTGACTACAAAGTAATAGCGATTGATCCCACCGGGAAGTATAAGTTTGACTTGTCAAAGCTTGTCACAGCACTGACCTGGGGAGACGATGAAACCGAAATGGCCGCAAAGGCGCAGGTCACCATTGCAAACATACGGTATAAAGGGAAATATCTTGCGAGTTATCTTCAGCTGATGACTCGCATTTATATTTATACAAAAAGTGGTTCGAAGTACTATGAGCGGTTCCGAGGTATTGTCTGGGAAATTGAGAATGATGATGATACGGAGAAGACGCATACGGTGCTTGCTTATGACCGTATGATTTATCTTATGAAGACGCATGATAATGCGTTTTTTCCAAAAGGGAAGACGTGTGAGTACATCATAAAGAAGATCTGCAGCAAGTGGGGCATCAAGGTCAAATACAGCTGGTATGCTCATAAATGTGGAAAGAAGAAGTACAACGACCAGACCGTTGCAGATATCTTCACATCGCTTATGGACGGTGCTAAGAGAGGAACAGGACACGGGTATGTCTTCCGCATGGATAAAGGCGTCCTGAAAGTCATGAAGAAGGGACAGAACAAAAAGATTCCAATCTTGAAATATAAACAGAACATGACCAAATCTACGAGGAAAAAGTCATTAGATGATATCTGCACAAAGGTCGCGATTGTCGGCTCAGAGAAGAAGAGCGGAGCCGTTCCGGTGCTTGCCACCGTTAAGAAGAATAACAAGAAATACGGAACGATTCAGCAGTTCGTAGAGAAAGAAGAAGGATCAACGCTGGCAAAAGCGAAAAAGGAAGCACGCCATATCCTGCATGATCAGGGGAAGCCGACGGAAGAGATTGAGGTTGTATGTAAGGACGTGCCGTGGATCCGAAAAGGTGATACTGTTTATGCCCACAGTGCCAACCTGAAGAATTATTACTACTGCACTGCTGTTGAACATAACGGTATAGACGGGACGATGACCATCAATTTAGAGGTCAGAAAAGGAGCATAGGGTAAGAGAACATGAAGAACAGCGGATTCAGTGAACTTGCAAGTGTTTTTGACAGTCGTATGCGGGAGCACTCCAAACAGCCGTATATCGTTGAATTAGGCGGTATTACGGCGAATAAAGAGCTGAAAACAGACTCCTTCCCTGAGCCAATCCCTAAAAACAGCTACTATATCGCACGCAGTCTGACGTTAGGGAAGAAAGATGCAGTATTCACCAAAACGGAAACCGTCGGAGATCACGGAGAAGCCAGTGTCAAAATCCCGGAAAAAATGCGGACTGTTAAACCGGGAGACAGGGTTCTTGTTGTCTGGGCAGGTCCTAACCATGCGGATCCAGTTGTCGTGGATATTGTCCTCGAGGCAGAGGAGGTGAAGTTCTAACAATGGCAGATCAGTTATTTCCTCAGTTTGATGACGGATATGAAGATGATGACGAGTTAGAAGTTGAATCTACCGACAGTGACGATGAAGAACAGGACGCGGCAGCAATTGAGGATGAAGATGACGTTTTAATGGATGTTCGGACGCCGTTGTTCGATTTCGACACCGGTGATTTTGTCCTCAGTAAAAGCGGAAAGATGATGGCTGCGGATCCGGATGAGGCGTGGAGTCAGTGGTGTGTAAAGAGCGTTGCTACGCCGCGGTATCATCTCCTGGCATACGGTCAGAATTATGGAGTAGATGAAGAGGGTGCAATGGCTGAGCTGGATACGGAAAGTAAGCTAAATGCGTTGGAAGAGGAGATCACCGATGCGCTGCTTGCGGATCCGAACAACCGCACTGCAGACGTCGGAGAGTTCGAATGGGGAAGATCACCATCGTCTCCTGATTCGGTCATAGGCCGCGTAGAAGTGGAAAATGCAGATCAGACAACGATTGGCCTTACTATTACAGAGACAGATTCAGAAATAGGAGGTGAGTAATACATGGCAGGCAGCAATGAAACATCCACGACAATACCAGAATTTACACTTCCTGAGTTTTTGGACGATATGGATGTCGATTCTATACATGATGAAATGATGTCTAACCTTCCTGCTGATATCGACCGTGCAGAGGGTGGTTTCCCGTGGGACTTCACCAGACCGACCGCCTTGGAAATTGCATCCTTTGCCGAGTACACACTGCCGGAGGCGATTAAAGAAGCATTCCCGCAGTGGGCAACCGGAGATATTCTGGACTACCATGCAGGATGCCGGGGACTTGTCAGAAAGAGTGCGGAGAAAGCAAAGGTTACGGTCACGGTAACTGGCACAGAAGGAACAAAAATACCGGCAGGGACAGAGTTCTCTACAGAATCAACCGAAGATGCAGACGCAGTCAGTTTCTTGACCGATGCGGATGCTGTAATACCGATGTCCGGAACGATTGATCTTACATGTACGGCTGCAGAAGCAGGAGCGAATGGAAATGTCGCAGCAAACACCATCATTTTGCAGATGTCAGAGGTAAAGGATGGGGAAGTTGAGACGATAATAAATAGCAATCCAGCATCCGGAGGAACAGATACGGAATCTGATGCAGAGCTGCAGCTGAGATGTTATGAATTTGACCGGAATGCCGATGTGTCTTTTGTCGGGTCTACAGCGGATTATCTCAGATGGGCGGAAGAAGTACCAGGCGTGGGTTTTGCAAAGGTTATTCCTGCTTCAGGAGGAACTGGGAAAGTGACGGTAATTATTACCGACAAAAACGGAGATACCGCGTCAGAGGAGCTGAGAAATAAAGTGCTTGTTCACATTATGGGCACATCGTTAGATGATCCGCAGAGGTTAGCGCCAGTAGGAGCAACATTATCCGTCGAAACGAACGTAAAAGTTGATGTCACAGTTTCTGCCACATTGGAGCTGGAAACTGATTACACGCTCGATGCGGTGAAGAAAGCATTCCTGCTGGTACTCAATCAAGCTATTCGTACTGCATCCGTGCTCAGAGTATCGGAGATTGGCGCTCTGCTGATCAATCTGCCGGGAGTCACAGATTACCATGATCTGAAGATAAACGGCAGCACAGACGCGGTCAAGCTGACATCAAGCCAGTACGCGTCAGTCAGTGCCGAAAATCTGATACTGACACAGCAGGCCTCAGCAACTGCAGCATCAACATCGGAAACGAAAGCATAGAGGTGAGCGGATATGCATAAGTCAGACATGATTGAAAAAATCCTGACAAGCAAGGCCGGACGCAGGATGCTGGAATATATCTCTCCGATTTATGATGATTCTTATGTTGGGCTGAATCTGCTTCAGATTATGGGCGTAAAGCTCGATCTGATAACAGCGTGGCTGGATGAATATGAGCGTCAGATCGTAACAAAAACTGCGACGTGGTCCATCGATATGTGGGAAGACACATATGGAATCCCGCACGATACAACTCTGAGTCTCGATGACCGTAGAGTCAAGATTGATACAAAAAGATGGAGCCACGGCCCGGCAAGTCCGTATAAAATGGCGAAACTGGCGGGTGATGTCTGTGGATTCCCGACGTCCAGCTACGATCCGCAGAAGGAGCATTATTTTGGAATCCGGATCACGGCAAATCCGCAGAAGGTCAACGAGAGAAAGATCAGGGCGGTGTTAGACCGTGCCAAGCCTGCTCACATGGAGTATGACATTACCTATCAGCAGGTAGTCAGTGAAAAGATGTACATGTGTGGATTCATAAGGTCCGCAGTAAAACAGACGATAAGGCAGGTGGATTAATTGTTTTCAGGAATTCATTTAACGACAGCGGGCGCGGCTCTGCTTGCAAAAATTCATCAGGGGAAGAGCACTCTGACATTGTTAGGCGCTGCGTGCGGATCCGGAGATTTACCATCAGGAGGAATGGAGAAAGAGCGTGCCGCACTGGTCAACAAGGTGAAGGACCTTCCAATTGCCAATATCACACGTGCCAAAAACATTGCGACAATTGAAATCCGCTTCTCTAACTCTGGGATGACAGAAGGGTTTGATTTTAAAGAGATTGGATTGTTTGCAACGGATCCAGACAACGGAACCATCCTGTATGCCTATGCGAATGCAGGAACAAGCGCAGATAAAATCCCAGCAGGTACAGCAAGCCCGCTGGAATATATTCTTGCAGTGCAGCTTCAGATCTCTGAAGACACGAATGTAGAAATTAAAGTAAGCGATTCCATTCTGTATGTGACAAAAGATGATATCGACAAATATCTTGCTGGCATTAATAACAAGGCGGATAAGGCCACGACCATAGCTGGATATGGAATCACAGATGCCTATACAAAAACTGAGGTCAACAATATGATCAATCAGATTAGTGGCAAGGTATCTGGCGTTTATGTCGGGACGTCTGCACCATCCAACCTGAAAGCGCTCTGGATCGACACCGGAAACGGCGGAATAGCGAAGTATTACGATGAGTCAAAAACCATATGGACAACCGTTAAGGCGGTATGGGGGTAATTGAACGTGAGTATTAACAAATCTGCTGACAATGTGATAAAACGAGGCAGCACAAACAAAAATATCTTCAAGCTTCCAGATTCCGTGCCTCTTGATACGGTGCAGAAGGTGCTTGTGATCTACTTTCAGAACCGCGCAGTCATCGTTGAGAAAGAAACTGCAGATGTCACCATTGACTTAGTGAGTCATACGATCAGTACGGAGCTGACGGAAACAGAAACGCTTGAGTTTTCGGCAGGGGTAGCAGAGCTTGAGGTCTGCATCAAGTACAAAGATGGGCACACGCTCAGGTCTCACATCTACAAGCTAGTGATTGAGGATACACTGCTTAATCGGGAGGTGTAGGAAGTGTCACGGTTTGAGCTTGAAGGAATGCAGCTGGAACATGCGCTTGATCTGACTGGGGACAGTGTCATCTTTGTTGAAGGGAAAAGTGGCAAGGATGGCAAGGACGGAAAAGACGGACAGAACGGCAGAGATGGAACGAATGGATCTGATGGGATTAATGGTCTGTCTGCATATGATATTGCTGTTAAACATGGATTTTCTGGTACAGAAGTTGAATGGCTTGCGTCGCTTAGAGGTGAAGCAGGGAAGGACGGGAAAACTCCGGTTAAAGGGGTTGACTACTTTACCGATCAGGAAATTGATGATTTTCTGGGAGAACTGAGTTTTGAACAAAGCGACCAATTCCTCTCTATGGCACGGTGGTATCGGTATGTTGTAGTAAAAACGGCCCTGGCATCTGTTACAGACAAGCTTACTCTGCTTGTGGAGGCGCAGGAAAACAGATTTTCGGATGCACTCATGAGCGGCGATTTGCGGCTTGATAAAAATAATATGCAAGGGTATCTCGAATTGTCAGGGAGCAGTTTTACAGTGCTGAAGGACTTCAATGCAATGGTGCTGGCTGCAGTAGTCAATCACACAGCATCAGGCGGAATTCCAACGGGAAGGGTTGTCGTTGGATCGCAGATGTTTGATTTTAAAGCAAGCAGTAATGCTGATCATGCCTATGCTTATCACCTTGGGAAATTCGAGTTAAAAGCAGGCGACAAAATTACACTTACAAAGCCGAGTACTTCAGGACAGCCGCATGAGCTGATCAGTATTTGGGCTGTTCAATAGACGAGAGAAGGTGATCAGAGTGGAAGATATTGATGTAATTCCAATGGAGTTCGTTGATGCGCAGAGGTTTGATCTTCAGGGGATTGACTGCACGCAGGCACTGGATCTTCAAGGGTTTCACATGCAGGGATCTTATCCGATCTACGGTGGCAGCATGATGCTGATCGACCGGACGCACAGTGACTATAATCTGCTGAATCACCATCCTTCTATCGAGAATGTGGAACTTGTGGGGAACAGAAGCATGTCGGAGTTTGGTCTTGGAAAAGCGGCAAACACGGATATCCTGAGCCTGTTCAAATAGAGGAGAGCGTTGTTATGGCGACAAAATACGATAAGTTAATTGATTTTGATGAGCTGTCTTTATACGATGACAAGCTCAAAAATTATATCCGGGGATTGCTGGCAGGGTATGTTGCGGTGCAGAGCGGAAAGGGACTCTCTGCCAATGATTTTACCGATGCATTGAAACAGAAACTTCTGGGCATCGCCGATAATGCGCAGGTAAACGTCCAGAGCGACTGGAACGCAACGAGCGGAGATGCGTTTATCAAAAACAAGCCGGCCATTCCGGATATCTCAGGGAAGATGGATAAAACCGGCGACGCATCGAATGCTACAGCAGCATTTACGCAGTCTACTACTCGTGCCAATTTAAAAACCGGAGACAGTTTGACAGCAATTTTTGGCAAGCTGATGAAGTGGTACAGCGATCTGTCTGCGGTAGCCTGGAGCGGGTCGTATAAGAATCTGACGGATACGCCATCAATTCCGACGGATAACAGCCAGCTTGCAAACGGAGCGGGATATCAGAATGCCAGCAATGTAAAAAGCACTGTCGAGAGTTATAAATACCAGACGGCTTCGGATGTTGCTGCCGCCATCAACTCTGCGCTTGCTGATTACAATTCGGTTTCGTTTGAAAAGGTTTCGACACTGCCGACGACCGGAAAGACAGGAACGATTTACCTGATCTCGAACGGCGGATCCGGAAACAACGTGTACGACGAATATTTTTGGGACGGAACGGAGTTTGAACTTTTTGGAACCACAGCAGTGGATTTATCAGGATATGTGAAGGCAACAGATATTAGTTTGGCAACAAACGATGATATCAACGGCCTTTTCTCATAGAAGGAGACCTGATCGATAGGATCGATTCGGGCAACGGAGGCATCGCAAAATATTATGATACAAGTAGCAGTACTTGGATCACAGTTAAGTCTGTGTGGGGGTGATTAAATGTCTGACACGATTGTTACCGCTGAATATATCAATAGCTTGAAATCATCTATAAAAACAGAAATGAAACGGCGCAAAGGATACGGGGATTTATCATCTTACGCAGGCACTGCTTATGATTTTACTGAAACACCGGCAGCAGATAAAGAGATCATTGCGGAACAAGGTCAAAAGACCATAGACCTGCTTTTATACATTAAGGATATTACAGGTATTAATAAAACAGCGCAGGGAGAAATCATTCCGGCAGCAGGAAGCACGCTCAGCACGTTAGTAAGTAAGTATGCGTCTGAAGCTATGGAAGGAAATACCTCTTCCTGCCGTGGAGCCTGCGCGGGCCTTTGTGCAGGGTCATGCACAGGTGGATGCAATGGGTGCACTGGAAAGTGCAATACAGGTTGTCAAGGGTGTACAGCAAGCTGCGGATCTGGTTGCGCTAGTGGATGCATGTATGCGTAGGGAGGTGAATCAATGAGTTGTAAGAGTGGATGCACAGCTGGTTGCGGACAGACAAGCACAACAAAATCGTGCAATAGTTGCACGGGGCATTGTACTGTTTGTGAAGGTTGTACGGGTTGCTCCGGTGGTTGCTCAACAACTTGTTCGAGTGCGTGTAAAGGAACTTGTTCTACGGGCTGTACTGGCAGTTGCACGGGTGCTTGTACTGTATCGTGTATAGCGGCGTGCGCAGGAAATTGTGAAGGGGGATGCAAGTGGGACTGTGAAGGGACTTGCTCTACGGCCTGCAATGGTTGTTCCAGTTGTTCAGGATGTACTGGAGGCTGTACTGGCTGTCAGGCGTGTGGTGGATGCTCCGGATGTAGCGGCGCCTGTGGTGGTGGCTGCAAAACTGGGTGTACAGGAGCTTGCTTGAGTTCGTGCAACGCTTCATGCAGTGCAAACTGTTATCAGACGTGCACGGGCGAAGCGGCAGCTTTACATATTTAATTCATGTGGGAGGTTCAATTATGAAGATCATTCTTAAAGACAAAACAGAAAAGGATATTCTCAGATTTCAGGAAAACTACAGATATGATGGTGATAATACCGGAGAAAGCTTTTCGACCACCGCAATTATTGCGTTTGACAATACTCATACCATGGATGAGTTAAAGCAGTTCTTTTCAAGTTCATCCAATATCGCAGATTTTACTATTGCAACAGATAATGGGAAAACAGCTGAATATACAACATATGCGAAATTGAAGGATATTAGTCATAACATCTCAAATTATTCGGACGAATACCAGGTAACATTATCACAGGAGTAATTGTATGCAGACGAAAGAAATTAATATTGATCAGAATGACCTTAACGCAATCGAACGCCTTGCGTTTGAATATGAAACGCTCAAAGACACTGTGGCCTATATCGTAACTAACAACGATTCGCCTAGCACACTAGACACAGAGTTATTTAAAAGGTATCAGAACGCTGAGATTACGGCACACATGGCATTCGAACGCGGTAAAAAAGAGATCGAAGAAAAATATGTACCTAAAGAATTGATCGCTACGGGATGCAGATGGTCGCTGGAGTATAAGACCGGAGTTATTACGATTACGAGTTTCGGAGGAGTAAATGAGGCATAGGATTGAAGAATATCAAGACTATATCGCAAGGCTCTATCCGGATCTTATAAAATCAGGTGTTCCTGGCAAGTGGGGAGATGGGAAAATACTCAGCAAACCGGTCACTTTTCAGGTAAACAATGCATGTAACCTTAGATGTACATACTGTTACGAACACGATAAAGGCAATGATCACATGTCTTTTGATACGGCAAAGAAATTTGTTGATTTGATCCTGTCCGGTGATAAAGGTTTTAGTGATTATATCAATACAAAGAATAGTCCTGGGATTGTCCTGGAGTTTATTGGTGGAGAGCCGACACTTGACATCGATCTGATTGATGAAATCGTTGATTATTGGAGACATGAGAGCATAAGGTTATACAGCCAGTGGGCGGAAATGTTTATGGTTTCAATCTGTTCCAATGGAACTCTCTATCAGGATCCAAATGTGCAGAGATTCCTTGAGAAAAACCAGACACATTTATCATTTTCTGTGACACTTGACGGGTCGAAACGAATGCATGATAAGTGTCGTATCTTCCCGGATGGTCGAGGAAGCTATGATATGGCGGAGTTCGCTGTAAAGGACTGGATGTCTAAAGGCCATGAAATGGGCACGAAAATTACGCTCAGTCCTCAGAATGTCGGATATGCGTATGAAGCCGTTGAAAACATGGTTCA
>Ga0256406_1001861_pt1 | contig 32207 bp, 24 predicted proteins | sample RumenRJG_03DNA_FD_185986 | JGI IMG/M metagenome (GOLD analysis project Ga0256406, IMG submission 185986) | Bovine rumen microbial communities from Lethbridge, Alberta, Canada - RJG_03 | ecosystem: Host-associated > Mammals > Digestive system > Stomach > Rumen | place: Canada: Alberta | collected... | reverse complement strand
CTTTAACTGCCTTGCTTCTGCTGATCTGACGCCGCAGCAATACATGAAACGGTATAGTGCTGGAAGGACATATGCCCTGCCCGGAACTTTTTTCCTGAGTACGTACTGATCGCATTCTTTAAAAAAAACAATGGATTTCAGCCTCTGTCATCAGGTAAACTTCCGGACGATAGCGTTGGATGATAAATGAATTATCCAATACATATGCGCTGATATCGCTGGTATTGACAAGGTATCTGCCGAATTCACGGATCGGTGAGACCCAGCTTCTGTCGCTGGTAGTTGATTTTTCTGCATGTTCCAGTGCCCATCCATCAACGACCTCTTTGATAAGGGTGTGATGATCTCCGTGTGCGGCATTGTACCTGTCTAATTCTCGAAGATACACGGACGCTGATGTATATTTAATCCCCAAAGCATGCTTGTAATCCAGAAAGTCAGACATTGAAGGGCCGAGCCTGCTAACAAAAGTCGTCATGTGTGCACCTCCCTTGAAATACCATTGAAGGGAAGGACGCACTCTTTAAGACGCTTTTCGTCTGTTGTGATATAGATTCCGGTAGTATCGGGATCCGAGTGCCCCAGTATGGCGGCGATCGTCTCAACAGGGACTTCATTCCTGACCATGGTTGATGCAGCGTTATGCCGGAGCATGTGCATTCCGAGAATACGGTCATCAGTAGATACGCATGCCTTCTCAAGAATACGCTTGACCATCATGTAGCAGGATGAATGACATGAAAGCGGATCAAACGGAGCAATAAGCCTAACAAACAGGTAATCGTTTGGAGCATTCGGCCGCTGCATGGTCAGATATCGGGCAATTGCATTACCCACGGCCGGTGTTAAAGGAACACAAACGAGATTTCCTGTTTTGCTCTGTCTCCATGAGATCGTATCGTTCCGCCAATCGATATCTGTTAGTTGAAGCTTGATTATATCGCATGCACGGATACCTGTGGACAATCCCAGGAGGATCATGGCAGAGTCACGCAATGGTGTAGCATCGTCATCAGTAACAGATTTAATACGCTCTTGTTCCTCTGTTTCGAGAACCGGGATGATACGATGATGTCGTGGGGTGTGAATGCCTGATAATGCTGCCAGCAGATCATTTCGTTTAAGGTACCGGCAGATTTTCCTGATTTCACAAAGAATTCCCCGTTGTCGTTCGGGCTTCGAATTCTTTATGTAGTCAAGGAAGATAGCTGCTGTGAGATCTTCTAATGGGACCACATCCTCTTTTCTCTCAAGGAAAGAAAGAAATGCATACATTCCATACTCATAAAAATGGCGAGTGTTCTCGTTTTCATACTCATCTTTTAGATAGAAACAGTAATCCGTGTAGACTTTTCTATAATGCGCATTCTCCGGTTGCAATCTCGACCTTGAAGTGGTCGTAAAAACAAACTGACCGGTCCTGATGTACGAGTCAATAAGCCTGATAAAACGGCCTTGAAGATGATAACGCTCTTTACTGAACTTTCCAGTTTTGGGACTGATTACAGAATCAGCATAAAGCTTGCCAATTTCATGGTTATACTCCGCAGCATTGTGTTCTTTGCAGAATGTCTTAAACCTTCGTACAGCACCTTGGTAATTAAAAATGGTGGAATCATTATATCCGGCATCTTTCAAGGCATCGATGAGCAACGTGCAGACAGTATTAATGTCCATCTTGAAGCACCTCCTTAGAATTGATGCTTCAAGTATAAAATACTATGCTGAAGAATCTTTCGACATCGAAGAAAACTCAAGCAACAAAGAAAAACTTCGGCATAGTTTTTTCTTCGGCATAGTCACTATGAAAAATCGGGTGGGCATTCGGATTGGCAGCGCGGGCATCATCAAAAGTATCAAAGACCAGCTTATTGTCATTATGATCACTGATTACATAGGACACAGGCCTGTGGTCACAGAGATCTAATATAGCGCTCAAATAAAGCTTGTGAGTATGATCCAAGGAAGTTTCATAATTGAATTCTGTGACATCCGTTACCTGCCTGATATTCTGTTAATAACTTTTTCTTCAGTTCCGGGCTATACTTCTTATTCTTTCTAGACACTGAAATAAGGCCGCAGCCCCTTTAAAACACTGGGGTTGCGACCTTTCACTATCGATTAACTGTTGAAAACGGGTTAGTATATGATTCATTGCTTTGGCATTGCAAGCATGAATCACAGCCTGTATACATGCGAAGCAAGTGAAAATGGCAGACGTTCTCTACTGACTGAACTATACAGACCTTGTTGTGCAATATAATAACGGCCTGGATTTTTGTGCTCATCCTGTTTTCTCTTCGGCTGCCTGACGTTCCAACGCTTCTGCTTACGGCCGGTCGTATGATAATGAAATTCTCTGATCGCGGTATGAAATCGAATCAAGCCATGTTGAATCCAATTAACTTTCTAGTAAAAAGAGTGGCAAAAACAGGTAGCACACATGCCACTTCTTGCAAAAGTTTTGCTGTGAGTGTAGAATAAAAAAATCATGAGGTAGAAGGCTGAGGTATATCTATATGCATTGGAGGTCATGGAACTGACTCTTGTGTAATGGTTGTACTTCAGGGAGTAGGAGAGGTAGTTATGAAAAAAAGCGGGAGGCGTTTCCTTGCCCTGTTGCTCTCGGCATTGATGACTGTTCAGTTTGCTCCGACAGTTACTGTCATGGCAGATGAGGTGAACACTGGAACAGAATATGTAACCGGAAATATTACATCGGGGGGGGTGGCAACAGAAACTGCTGATGACGCCACTACTTCCCTGACGACAGAAGATAGTGTTAATAGCACTGAATCTGCGTCGACGGAGGAGAGTGTAGAAGCCTCTGCAAAAGTGACAGAGAAGAGTACTGAAGAGCACAATACTCCTGTCGAAACTACGATTACCTATACCTATTCGGTAGGAACCAACACCTATTCAGAAAAGATCACATCTGACGAGTATCAGGATAATTCTTATAAAATCAACGTTCCTGAGAATCCGGTATTCCCGCTGACAGTCACTTTCAAGTCCGGCGATAATACAGAAGAACATGACTTCAATGATGCAGACAGCACTGTTGAGGTTTATGGTCATGTCTTTAAACTTACACTTCCCGAAAAGACTGAAGATGAATCATCAGCAGAGGTTGATCCTGAGGATAATTCGGAAGATGATTCGGAAAAGACAGTATTTGTCTATAACCTTGGGTCTAGAGAAATTGAGGTTACAGAAGGAGAACTTGAAGATGACGGCAGCTATACTGTTCCGGTGACGGATGCCGCACCTTTCTTCCCTTATGAAGTTCAATTCAAATACGGTGATTCTACAAAAGTCAGGTGGTTCGAATCTCCTGACGCATCTGTTGATGTTGATGGTCATATGGTCAGACTTGATACAACAGACTGCCAGCCGATTAATCTGACCCTGGATATTAATGGCGAGAAAATCATTGTTCATCCGGATGAAAAAACATTTACTAATGAGGCCGTAACTGCAAAACCCAGGATGATGAGAGCCATGGCTAGGTCCATGAGTCTTTCCAACCAGAACATCGAATTGAAAGTCAGTAACCCGATTGATCTCAGCAGCCTGACACCGGTTGAGCTGACAAGGGTATCGGTTTCTAGCATTCTCGGTTCAGCCAGCGTCAATGGCAATGGTACAGTTGTCTGGAATCGCTGGGATGAGAATAATCAGGACTATGAACAACTGTCTTCCGGGAATTATGTCAATCTGCTTTCTGGTATGAACAGTTCGAAAAATCGCAAATATGAAATTGTGTATTCTCCCAATGGTGACCAGACTTCATTACAGAATATCCGCTATTATGTTGAATTCAAATTCGGCACAGATGAATGGCTGATTCCGTCATTGACAGAGGATGCTAATGGTACCCGGCAGGATCTGTCTCTGAAGAGCAGCTCTAACTATGTGGGGGACGATTACGCATCGGTTTCCATAACTGCCAGTGATAATAGTGTTAACCGGAAGGCTGATCACTATGTAACACTCAGGCTGGCGGATCAGTACAAGAACAGGGAAGTCAGATTCTACGAGGGTCATCACGAGACTATCGATGAGATAAAAAAAGCGAAGGATATCACAGGCGATATTCTCGGGGGATCAGGCGTAAAACTTTATTCGCATTCGGATAGTGGGAGCGAGTTCGGAAGTACATGGGTTACAGCAGTTGCAGGTGATGGCGTACTGCCGGTCGTCTTGAGCGCATATGAGAATGTAACAGAGACAAAGAGTTCATCTTTCTATGTGTCCGGGTCTCTGATGCATAAAGAATCCGACTCATATTTGTCATCTGGAACAGATTATGATTACCAGGAATCCAAGACAGCGGAATCTGAGAATTCCTGCAAGCGAACGATAGTTCTGTATAAGGGCGGTAATGCTTCAGCACAGTACAGACTGCATTTATACGCATATTCTGATGATTGGACTGTAGATGCGGCATATGAAGGTTCATTTAACAGCGCAGATGATGCAAAGACATCGGGACACCCTGATCTGAAGGATTCGCTGTTTAATTACGATACAAGTAATCGGTATTATGGAGATTTTAGCAACGGCAGGACATTCACGATTCTCGCATCTGATAAATCAGGCAAGCAGATTGTTTATCAGTATACGATGATCGTCAAAGAGGGCAGTTCTGAGAAGCCACTGAGAGCTGCATCATCCTTATTTATTGAGAATCTTAAGAATAAGGACGGGTCATATATTAAGAGCTATACGATCAACCTGGCGGATGACTCTTATGCAGAGTTTAACTATGCCACAATACTTGTTCCTGAAGGAACAGATCTGACGAGCATTATACCTGTATTCAGCAATTCAACAGCTAGCCGTGTATATTCCGAAAGAGCAGATGGCCAGCCGAAGAAGGATGAGAGCGGCGTTACGTCACATGACTTCTCAAAGGGTCCCGTGCATTATTCTGTTGCAGCAGAGGATGGCAAGAACGCCACCAACTACTGGGTAAGCGTTATTACACAGTCGGAAGGCAGCGGGCTGTATGTTAATACATTCGATAAAAAAGATCCGGCCTTCAATTATCATTTGGATCAGGATGGTGTGAAGTACGCTACCCGTGATATGCGGATCGACAGTGCACATGGCAATGTGCATGATATTGTGCTGATCAACAGGGATAGCAAGGAACTTTCTGGACTGAATGTTAGTCTTGAGTCTGATCAGCTTGAGATGGATCCTTACTTTACATTAAAGAATGCAACCCTCAAGGAATTTAATTTTAACAGTATCAGTGAGGGATCATATGATTATAAAATTTCTGATTATGACCCTGACGTTATTCCGAATGTGGCCAAGATCCGTCTGAAGAAGAAGGACGGTGTCAAGGGGGGAAGCGATATCAGCGGTAAGCTGACAATCTCCCAGGGATCTACCCCGCTGATCGTTCTGACCCTGACTGGTACTGCAGGTGATCCGACCATTACGACGGAGAATATTCCTGAGGCAGTTAAATATGTGCCATACGGCAGCTTCATTCAGAACAACAACAAGTACAGTTCTAACAAGATCACGTATTCATGTTATGGGAAACTGCCTGAGGGTGTAACTCTGAAGCAGAACGGTGAGATCTACGGTGTGCCTAAGGTAACTGGGACATTCCAGTTCATGATAAGTCTGAAGGTTAATGGTACTGAAACCGATCGGAAGACATATACATTAAACGTCAAGGACAATACAGACCCTAATGTAGAAGGCGCAACTGATGAGGGTTACCAGCTCCTTGAAAGGGTTGGCGATGTATCAGATACGGATACTGCAACTGAATATATCATGAGGTCGAACGGTGTGCTGCCGGAATATAAGTACTTCTATATCGATGGTCAGAAGCTGACAGAGGGTACGGATTATCAGGCTACGAGTGGCAGTACCATCATTACCATTCACGCCAATGTGCTGAAAAGCCTGCCGACAGGCACACATACTCTGGCTATCGAGTTCCGTGAAAAAGGTGATGAGAACAAGCAGTTGAAACGAGCCGCACAGAATATCAGAGTCAGGAACAGCCAGAATGAATCAGGTAATAACAGCGGCAACAGCAGTTCTGACAGTGGCAACAGCAGTTCTGACAGTGGCAGTTCCGACAATAGTGGCAGCAGTGATTCGGCAAGTAAAGCAACATGGACTCCGGTTTCAACAGCGCAGAAGAAGCAGCAGGTTGTTGTAAGTCAGGCAGCAGATACACAGGCGGTTGAACCTGTTCCGGTACAGAATGGTTCGGCTGCAATCGTCCAGAGTCTTCAGTATCAGGTCAGAAAGGGCGATACGCTCATGAAGATTGCCGGCATGTATTACGGCAATACAGAGTTATGGACCAGAATATATGCGGATAACAGGGCTATTATCAGAAATCCGGATCTGATCTATCCTGGCCAGACTATTGTCATCAATTTCACACAGGCAATGCTTGACAGCATGGCTGGTACAGGCAAAGTGGCAACAGATGTCGGCAATGCGGATCTTGCGCAGCAGGATGCCTCGACGATCACTGAGTATATAGTGCTGCCGGGTGATTATCTGAGAAAGATTGCGGCTGAGGTTTACGGCGATGAGTCTCAATGGAAGAAGATTTTTGAAGCCAACCGTGACAAGATCAGAAAAGCCAATCTGATTTACGCAGGACAGAAACTGACAATACCAAGATAATCACACAGCAAATCCAAATAATTCGTTACAAAGGGGTAATAGGGCAGTAACGCTCAATTACCCCTGTTTTTACAAAGGCGAGACTGAATACGGGCGGTGAATTGCGAGGGTTGCTGAATGAGAGAATATCTCTTACTGATCGGTCTGATACTGATGATATTGGCAGGTGTGGCTGCTGTTCTAAGTCTAATTGTTATTTCACATCGCAAGCACATTCTGAATATGAAACTAATGGAAGAATATGGTGATGTGAAGAGATATAACATCCGTACTGGTGGGGCACAAGATTAATGGCTAAGGTTATCGCCGGTCTTTATCAAATTGAAGAGCAGCTGGGTTCAGGCGGCGGCGGTGTGGTTTATCTGGGCACCCATCTGCGCCTGAATAAGAAGATCGCGATAAAGGCAGATAAGCGGAATATCTGGAAAGTAAGTGATGAAAAGCTGCGCAGGGAAGTTGATCTTCTGAAGGGTTTAAGTCACAGCTATATTCCCCAGGTTTACGACTTCGTCATTGAGGATGGTGTGGCATACACCATCATGGATTATATCGAAGGCGAAAGCCTGAAACAAATCCTGAGCAGACACCAGTATATTCAGCAGAAGGATATTGTGCGGTGGGCATGTCAGCTGCTGGAAGCATTGAATTACCTTCATAATGTAAAGCCGCACGGCATATTGCATGGAGATATCAAGCCGGCCAATATCATGCTGCGGCCTGATGGAGATATCTGCCTGATCGATTTCAACATCTCACTTATGCTGGGGGCCAGTGGATCTGTTCGTGTCGGTCTCAGTCGGGGATATTCCAGTCCGGAGCACTATGGATATGAATATATATGTAGTCATGGGGTGACACCCGAGGATACAGCAACCAGTTATACGGTTTCACCTTATGTTCCTCGCAGCGGAGAGGGAACCATAAATGCAAGGGAGGATTCGGAAGAGTCTACAGAGATTGATCCTTATCTGACCGAATTAGATACCTATCTCAGGGAACCTGAACAGGAAACAACTGATACAAAACCGGTAGTACTGCTGGATCAGAGATCTGATATTTACAGTCTGGGGGCAACACTCTATCACCTGATCACAGGGAATAAACCGGATTCTGATGCGTGGAAGGTCAGACCGCTGACCGGGGCAGACTGCAGTCAAGCTCTGGCACTCATTATCAATAAGGCAATGAATCCTGACGCTGCAAGGAGATATCAGACTGCGGCGGAGATGCTGGATGCGTTCATGCGGCTGCCGCATGATGATCCACGCAGCATCAAGCTCAGGAATACAGCCAGAAATATTCTGATGGTCTGTGCGGTTACTTTCCTCTGTGGCGGAGCATTGACCTTTATCGGATTGCGGCAGCGTGAACAGAGACAGAGTGCTCTTAAACTCGCGGAATATTCACAGGATGCCTTGCAGGAAGGCAATGTACATGAGGCTGTTCAATATGCCATGCAGGCACTGCCGGATGACAGTATTCTCAACGCACCTCCTACAGCAGAGGCACAGTATGCCCTGACCAATGCACTTGGCGTCTACAACCTGAATGACGGATTCAGTTCCAAAGGTGTTGTAACACTGCCTTCAGCACCATTTCATCTGGAAATTTCTCCGGATGGGTCCAGGTTCGCCGCTGTGTGTGGATATACGACCCTGGTATACGACAGTAATTCGCTGAATCAGAGCACGGCCATTCCGATGACAGAATCTGCGCTGGCAAAAGCATTGTTCCTGAATAACGAGGATATAGTCTGTGCTGGCAAAGACGGGCTCGCCAGATATCACACCAGCGACGGCGAAGCCAGGAAAATATGGACCGGTCAGGCAGCTACCGATCTGTCTGTCTCAGCTGATGGGAAGATCGTAGCTGCCGTGAACAGGGATGAGAATCACGCGGTTCTTTATGATACAAACACAGGGAAGGAAAACGGAACTGTTTCATTTTTCGATAAAAAAATGAAAGTTCCGGTTAATGATACTTATGCTGATCCGGACAATGACATTTTCGCGTTAAATCAGGATGGATCATGGCTGGCGGTATCTTTTGACGATGGATCGCTGGAACTGCTATCAGCGGATCATCCGGATGACGACTTGATCATCTATGATTCGTCCGATTTCGTGACCTTCAGCGGTGGATTCAGTGCCCGGTATTTCGCATGGTCGGCAGTTAAACAAGATGGTTCTTCTGAATTCGGACTGCTGGATCTGAGTGCAGTATCGGTGACAGGAAGTTATGAATCCGAAAACCCCATACATGTGATTGCAGATGATGACGGTATATATGTAGCCGAAGAGGGAACGCTGGTAAAGATTGATCCCGCGCGTTTCAGTCAGAAGACTATTGCGTACGCAGCCGATCAGTCATTTGCTCACTTCAGTATCGGCAGTGAATATACATTGACAGCCATGGCGGATGGCGGGTTCGGATTTTACAACAAGGCAGGTGATGAAGCGTATCAGGAGCCAGGATCATCGGACAAAACCATCGATTTCGCAATGACCGCAGGGGATTACGCCGTATTAGGCAGCCGCAGTGATCCTTCCGTCCGGATCATGCAGGTTATCAGGCATAGTGACGCAGAGCTACTTGCATATGATCCGGATATCCTGCATGACGAGGCCAGAATTGCAGCAGATGGCAGGACTGTCATGATGTTCGACACAGATGGTTTCACTGTTCTGAACATGCAGGGGCAGATTATTAGCCAGACAAGTCTCAGTGATCCGGAGCAGGAATACGATCAGGAATTCCGCAGAGATGGTCTGTCTTCGTGGCTGGAAGTCACATGGTATGACGGGACACAGAGACTGTACAGTGCCTCCGATGGTTCACTGACAGAAGAACGCAAGGTACAGGCACCGGAAAAGGAAATCAAGGAGACATTTACAGCGGGTCCCTACGAAGTCACCCGCAGCCTGCATGATTCCCCGGAAATCAGTGACAGTAAAACCGGAAAACTGCTGAAAACGCTGGATACAAAGGATTTCATTACGTATGTTACCTGGACGGATTACGGACTGATTCTGGAATATCAGGATACAGATGGCAATCGTTATGGCGTATTAATGAATAAAGATCTTGAGCCTGTTGCACGTATGCCGGAACTGTGTGACATCGTCAATGACAAACTGATCTTTGATTATCCGGGCGGACATCTGAGAGAAAGTCCTATCTATACACTTGAACAGTTAGAGATAAAGGCGAAGGGGGTATTGCAATGAATATAGATATGATCCGACTGGCAATAGTTGATTCTGACAGACTGTATCTTTCCAGAATAACCCAGGCGCTTCAGAGCTATCAGGAGTTTGAAATTGCAGCGTTCACAACAATTGAGACGTTCCGGGAGGCATCTGACAAGAGTCATTTTGACGTAATCCTGTTCGCACCTGCTCTTTATGATCCATGCATGACGGAGAGAAACATGATTGCCATTGCCATGATCACGGATCAGTCAGAATTGTCAGGTCTTGGCGGGGTTCCCTACGTGGATAAGTATCAGAAGGCCAGCCGCTTCTATCAGGAAATTCTGAGCCGCTTCTCCGAGCATCATGCTGGAATGGCCAGTGACAGCGCGGCACGTCTGATTGCGGTATATTCGCCCGTAGGTGGCGCGGGTAAGACGACAGTCGCACTGCTCTGCGCGACAAGAATGGCAGGAGAAGGGAAGAGAACTCTGTATGTAAATTTTGAGAATATTGCGTCGTGTGAATATTACCTGCCTCAGGATCAGTCTATCAAGGGAATCTCAGAGATCGCAGCCAGCATCGGAGAGCAGATTGATTTTGGTATGAAGATCAGGAGCCTGTTACAGACCAGAAAAGAGAATCTGTACTATCTGAATCATTTCGACAGTCCGAATGATCTGCTGGCCATGTCTGATAAGGATGTGGAAGAACTGCTGCATATACTGGCATTCAGCGGACTCTTCGATGTTATTGTCCTTGATATGGGATCAACACTGGTGCCGCTGAATATCAAACTTTTCTCACTGGCGGATATTATTCTGCTCATCGCCAGACCGGGCGAATCAGCCATTGAGAAGATCAATAAATTCCTGGCTCAGACTTATATCCTCAATGATATCAGCTACAAAATGAGACTGGTTATAAACTTCGATACCAATCATACAATTCCGATCAGTGCGCAGATACCCGTTATCGGTAAAATCGGCACATATCAGAATCCCGATGGAGAACAGCTCATTGCAGATCTGGCAAGATCTGCGTCACTGTCGTTCCTGGGGAACAGCCTGCTGGAGTGAATCATGTCAGCCGGGTGATAATTGAGTATGAGGATGGCACGCAATGCAGGATTATGAACTCGAAGAAATAAGTAAGATCACCGAATATGTCAAGTCAGACCGGACATGTACTCAGATGACTGACTCAGCCCTTGAGAAGTGGATTGCCGACTGTGCGGGGCGCAGACAGAACGAGGTAATGAAGAGCAATGACGAAGGCAGGAAATCCTACTATCAGTCACTGTCGGCTCTCGGACTCAGAAAACTGCTGCATGCTGTCAGCGGCGCCGTCAGGAAAAGGGATTTCTTCACAGAAGAGACGGTTATTATCCGCTCTTATATCACAGCCGATCCTTCGTATGTCAAACTCAGCGATGACGAACTGCAGGATAAAGCTGAGAAATGTACCGAACGTCGTTATAACGAGGTTCAGAATGGCAACGATGAAGAGCTGAAGGCATATTACTCATCATTGTCGTTCCGTGACAGGAAGAGTATCCCGACGACAGTCTTCAATTCGATCCGTGGACTGGGCATACTGGGGAAGATCATTGCGGATAAATCCATCACAGAGGTCATGATCAATGGATATGACCACATCTTCGTGGAGCGCAACGGCCGTGTTGAAAGGATTACGGAGCGTTTCGAGAGTCCGGAGAAACTGAGGGATATCATTACCCGATTAACGCAGGCAATGGGCCGCTCTGTTAACGAATCCAATCCTATCGTTGATACCAGACTGGAAGATGGATCGCGTGTCAATGTCGTTCTGCCGCCGATCGCGTTAAATGGTCCGATTGTGACGATCAGAAGATTCCCGGAAGAAGGTATGACCATTCAGAAGCTGATCAGTTTCGGCTCATTGACGCCAGAAGCCGCACAGTTTCTGGAGAAGCTGGTCAGGGCGAGATATAACATTTTCATCAGCGGGGGCACAGGATCCGGTAAAACGACATTCTTAAATGCTTTATCAAACTATATACCGGAGGATGAGCGTGTCATAACGATTGAGGATTCCGCGGAACTTCAGATCCGTCACATTCCCAATCTGGTCAGACTGGAAACACGAAATGCCAATTCCGCGGGACAGGGTGGAATTAACATGCAGGATCTGATCCGCTCTTCACTGCGTATGAGGCCTGACCGTATTATTGTCGGCGAGGTCAGAGGTGCCGAAGCACTGGATATGCTGCAGGCCATGAATACCGGACACGATGGTTCACTGTCAACCGGACATGCTAATTCAGCCCATGATATGCTGTCCCGTCTGGAGACGATGGTCCTGTCCGGTGCCGCGCAGCTGCCCTTACTGGCAATTCGTCAGCAGATTTCTTCAGGTGTGGATATCATTGTCCATCTGGCGCGTCTTCGTGATAAGTCAAGAAGGACAATGCAGATTACAGAGGTGGTCGGAATGAAGGATGAAGAGATCATCCTGAATCCGCTTTATGATTTTGTTGAGGACAAGGATAAGACGTCGTTACGTCATGTTGTCGGCAGCCTTCAGCGGACAGAGAACAAGATGATTCATCCGGATAAATTCATAGCCAGCGGAATATATGACTATCTTTGAAGAGAGGAGGCTCCCTCGTGAATCCTGAGGAACTGACCGTTTATTACAAATGCAATATGAGCAGGCTCCAGCATGCGCTGGCATTCATTGTGTGCGCGGCCATCGGCTTTGTGATCGGATATCTGTTCTATCACAGAATTGTACTCAGTATACCTGTCGGATTGATTTTCGGTTATTTTGCCGAGAGAATTTTTGCAGAGTCAACGGTAGAAAAAAGACAGAAGGCGCTGAGAGCTCAGTTCAATGACTTTCTGGATTCTATGGCGGTTGCAGTTCGTTCGGGTAATGTTGAGTATGGTGCCGTCAAGTTCGCCCTGGACGATCTCAAGCTGTCTTATTCGGAAGAATCCGATATTGTCAGGGAAGTATCCTACATCGTCTTTCAGTATGAGAAGGGTGGTGTGAAGCTGACCGATCTGTTCCAGAATCTGGCAGATCGGAGCGGTCTGGAGGATATCCGCAATTTCGCTATGGTCTATTCGGTTATCGAAGGACGCAGTGACAGATTCGGAGAGGTTCTGATGTCCACAAGAGACATCATCTCCAACAAGATCGAAATAGAATCCCAGATTGATGCCACAATAACTTCGGCGAAGAATGAAACGAATACCATGCTGATCATGCCGATTATTATCGTTGTGTTCATGGCGACCATAGGAAAAGGAATGATGGATAGCCTATTCACTACATTAGCGGGGAATCTCGCCGCAACGGTTGCGTTAATCATCTTCGGAATCAGTTATGTTCTGTCGGTTCGGGCGGCACGAATTGATCTGTAATTCCATGGGGAGGAAACAGACATGATACTGATCATAATGGCGGTGGCAACAGTTCTAATAATCATGTTCCTATTCCTGTATCTCGGAGCAGATGAGAATATTACCGGAATACTGCTGGGCAGCAGGAAAGAGATGCTGATGGAGGCTGTGGATACGAATAATATCCGTATAGACCTCCTGACAGAAGAAATCAACGCACATCCGGAAATTGAATGTAAGCAGCAGAAGAAGCAGATCAGAAAACTGGATAAGCATAACCAGAATGCTCAGAAGCAGCTGGACAGCGTTGAGCAGGACAAGATAGGTATATTTGATTCTATCCCAGTTGCGGGTTACAGACTGATCCAGCTTTTGGGTTGGGATGGCACCAATCCGTTTATGGCGAGGACAATCCGCCTGAGTTCTCATTATCTGGAAAGGCAGGAGGCCATCAATAATGCCTATTATTGCGTTGCCAATCTGATGGGATACACCTGCTTTGGCATTGCTGCGGCAATATTGCTTCTGGTGCTGACGATAACCATGGGTCTGGGATTCTCCCGAATTATAATCGTTACGTTGATCGTATTCGCAATATTCTTTATCGTTGGCTATATTCCTTACAACAACATGCAGACTACGGTGAAGACCCGTAAAGAAGCTATCAATAATGCATTCCCGCAGGTTATTTCCAAGCTGACACTCTTGACGGAGGCCGGAATGGAGGTTAACACCGCCTGGAATCTGGCCAGTGAAGGACGAGGCGTTCTGTACGAGGAGATGGGACGCGTGAACATTGCCCTTGCCAACAACGTACCGCCGGCGGATGCGTATACCCAGTTCATTCAACGCTGCGGTACTACGTATACCTCCAAGCTGGCCACCTTGATTATTCAGAACATGTTCAAAGGAAACTCAGAGATTATCCGTCAGTTTGAGGGACTTAACAAGGAATGCTGGGATAATTTCCGAAATGATACAACGAGGCTGGCAGAAAAAGTTCAGACCAAACTTTTCGTGCCGACGATGCTGATGTTCGTAGGCATTCTGATCATGATTATTATACCTGTGATGAGTTCAATGGGCTCATTCTAGGTAGTAATAATAAAACAATGTTTTTATCAAAGCCGGCTAATAAAAAGTCAAGGAGAATTTGAAGAAAAATGAAAACAGAAATTTGGGCACAACTAACTGGACCACCTTCATTCAGGCAGTCTCTCTAATTCAAAACTGTAAAGCTGCTTGACTGTGTTATTCAGTCGTTGTCTGTTCCTGATTCCGAAGGCACTCTTTTACTTTGCCATAGTAAACGCGAAGGAATTTATTGGCACCAGCAGTCATATAGACAAGGTAGGGTTTTCCTTCAGATCGTTTTTTGAAGAGGAACTTGCTTACAGGGTCATCGGTTTCTCCATTCTGGAGAATCACGGTCATGATCAGAAAAAGTGTTTTTCGTAGGCGAGGAGATCCACATTTGGAAGCATTAACACTTGTACTGTTATGCTGGCCAGAGTCATCTCTTCCTGGGTCTACGCCGGCGTAAGCAGTAAGCGCTTCCTGATGGGTAAAACGACTTACATCGCCAATCTCAGCAATGAGCTGAGGCCCAAAGGTTTTGCCGACACCATGCATGGCCATGACTGTGCTGTATTCCGGAAGCATTGACGCCAGTTCATTCATCCTGGATCGAAGCTCTTCCACGTGTCTGGCGGCAAGATTGAGTTCCTGAATGCTGTCCTGAATGAGTTCTTTGTAAACGGACTCCTTAGGAAGTACTGCAATCAGGTCTCTGGAGGCATCGTAGATTCGCTGAGGCATATCCGGCTGGTAGTTATAGCCGTGATGTTGGCAGAATCGCTCGTAGCGCTCGGTAAATGCCTTAATACCGGACTTGCGTACACAGTCAACATGCCAGAAGGAATAGGCAAAATCCACCCATTTTTCCGTTCCATCAGAGCGAGTTGGGCTTGTAAAAAGCTTATTCACACCCGGATAGGTCTGGTCGAGCAAGGCAATCAGATTTGACTTGGCGGCAACCTTCTGCTTCATGAAGAAGTTAAACTGGGAATTAAGAGTTTTCAGTTGTGTGCGAGTAGTATCCATATCTGTATACTCACGAAGCTCAGCCCAGTTGTCAAGAGTGTATCGAGCAATCTTCTTCGCGTCTGCTGGATCCGTTTTGACCTTGCGGATTGTATTGTTGCCATAATTTCGGATCAGATGTGGATTGACTGCGCTGACAAACAGACCTGCTTTGGTTAGTGCTTTCAGAATGGGCTCATGATAACGTCCGGTGCTTTCCATAACGACTCTGGTATCACCCTCCAGTGATCCAAGATAAGTTGTGAGTTGGTGGAGCTCAGTGGATGTGTGCTTTACATCAAAAGGCTTATGAATCACAATACCGCCTGGCTGCAGGACAGCAACAGTACTGCGGCCTTTTGATACATCAATACCTACTGCGTTTAACATAGCTGATTTCCTCCCGGTCATTGATTATGCAATGGTTCCAGTTTTCTCATTGCTTATTCAATCTCCTGGGGTATCACACGGACGCATTGTAACTTATGTACAACGGTTCAACCTGCATAAATCGAACGGCTGCGAACGAGAGTGGCTGGGGGACTGGCTTTCGTACGGACGCTTATGGTCCAAGGAGGTGACGGTCCGCTACCATGCCATCCCATTCTAACAGCTTTAGCAATGAAGGGAGCAGGTACCTAACTGGCTGTTGGGTTATCTGTACCTTGTAATCTTATTGTAGGAGGAGGAAGATCATGAGAACTAGTATTGACAGACTTTGCATCGGCGCACAGCTGAGAGTAAGGCGTTTCATCCAGGAGATGAAGGAAGAGAGCGGTGTATCAGGTATTGTGGCCGCAGTTATTCTGGTACTGCTTGCTGTGCTGCTGGCTTCTATTTTCTGGGATAATCTGAAGCAGTTATTCCAGAATCTCTGGGGCAATGTTACTAAAAACGCGAAGTACACCAAATAGTTCAACACAGGAGAACGCAGATGAGCCAGTACCGACACCATCAAGTGACAGAAAATGGTATGTCATCAATCATAGAGGCAACAGTAGTCATGCCGGTTGCTCTGGTGATGATACTGGCTCTGTATTTCGCCGCGATCTGGATGGCCCAGAAAGCCAGTCTGCAGGAAGCGTTACAGGAAACGCTTATCTATTACAAAAACCAGGAAAGCGATACTTATGTGACCGCCAAGAGCAGAATGGAGCGGGGAAGCGTATCCAAAGGATCAGACATTAATGTATCTGGCAAACTGAGTCCGTACCGACTGTTCACAACAAAATTCAATGAGTCGGATTTCCGGAGCTTTTTCCTTGAGAATTATGGGAATCAGTTCTTCGATGGGAGCGGGGTGGAAGTTCACGCTACCTGCAGCAATTATCTGATCTATAAGGAAATACATGCATATGCAGTTCGAAACGTATCCCCGCCATTTTCATTCAAAATTGCAGGGGTTGATCTGACAGAAAAGAATGTCATCCCGATCCAGGCGTCGGCATCCATTGTGGTGTCAGATGGGGATGATTTTACCCGGAATACAGATCTGATTTTGGATGTTATCAATGACACTGAACTTGGCCAGGATTTTCAAACAGTTATAAATAAGGTTGCTGATCTGTATCAGCGGTTCAAGGATGCCATTGGTGCATAAGGCAGGACTCGTTTATGAGCTTTTTCAGACAACAACATGGATTCATTGCGATATTCGTGACCATGCTACTGATACCCACGATATTTTTCACCGGATTCATGACAGATCTGGTCCGGATCAAATTCATGAGCAATCAGGCCACTATGGCAGCGGACAATTACGGAGAATCCATACTCACCTATTATGATAATCTGCTGAAAGAAGTATATGGATTGTACGGCATCAGTCAGGATGATCAGGCAGCAGGAACGATCAATAAAATGAAGCCGGAGATCCTGGCTTCCTTCAATATGGGCGGAAGTTCGCAGGAGACGTTTGTCAGACAGATGACGAATGGCCTGGGCATAACAACAACGGTCAATTCCGGTTGGGCTCCATATTCCAGTCAGGCGCTGGAACTGAGCTATAACCTGGATGTTCCAAATGCGAATCTGGCCAATCCAGACGTTCTGGCAACGCAGATTGGTGATTTCATGCGATTCCGGATAGCGCAGGTGTTTTTTGATGACGGAGAGGATATTGCCGATGCCCTGAAGAGCGTCAAGAGCATGGAGGGTGACAGCAAAATCATCAATAAGAAGCAGCAGTACGATGATCAGGCGAATACAACCATTCTGGCAATCAAGGATTTCTACGAAGAACTGAAGAAGTCAACTCTCTACTATGGTGATCTGTTAACTGTACTGAATTCGTATGATTCAACAAAGAGTTCCATAAGCGCAACTGTCAGTGCAGAAATGGACCTCGAGGCAGCGGAACTGAAAAAACTGCAGGATGAAGCCAAAAAGCACAATCAGGATATTGAAGATGGTAATGCTGAAGGAGAACCTGAAGAAGTACCGGATTCGCTCCCGATTGAGAAAATCAAGGAAATGCGCGCCTCCTATGCCGGCCCCAACATAGAGGAGGCACTGGGAGATTATAACGAAACAGTCAATTCCCATAGGCTGACTGAGCACCACAACACCAACGGGGATATTCCATACAGAGATTATCTGAATAGTCTGGCGATTAAGATGGAAGCGGCGGAAGACAGCCTGGATGATCTGCAGACCAAGCATGACAATTTTCAGGATGCTCTTAACACAGAAGACAGTTCCAGCCCCAATCTGAAGGAAAACATGCAGAATGAGCTGGATAAGAGTACGAAGAATTTTGAAAAAACGCAGTTGTCCATGAAAGAGCATTATGACGGGCTGTATGAATGGATGGAGGAAGATGCTCCGGAAGCAGACGATTTTGATTCCGGTTCAAGAGACGTTGCCAATGACATTTCTCAGTTCAAGGAAGATTTCCTCGAAGGAATGGATCCTGGAGCCTGCCATCAGATTCCCGACAGTTTCTACGAAGAGAGCCGGTGGAATAAAGCGGAAGACGACAGCGCCGACCATGAATTGTATTCATCCATGAAGAACTACTTCGAGAATTCGGGTAGTGATAAGAAATCAGACAAGAAGAGAAAGGAAGCCAAGAAAATTCAAAAGGAGGCTGAGAAGGTATTCAAGCAGGACGAGAAAACTGAGGCCAGGGACTGCCCTTATTCGGAGCTGGGAAAGGAATACACTCCGGATCCGACAGAGGGGGATCCGGGAGAGGATGGTGTCCTGGGAAAACTGATCGGCAATACGACCGGATTCTTTGGTATCAGCAGCAATAACAGTCTGCCGAACGAAATTACGGACAAGCTCATGGTGACTGCCTATGACTTCGGTATGTTCACTGACCGGGTTACGAATATCAAGCCCAAAGAGGGAGGTGCGGCTGATCTGACATCGGATGAAGAAGTCAGCGGTGATGAAGTAGAGAAGACACTGACTAATATTGAGAAGTCCTCCGCAAACAATTACATGTATCGCGCGGAACTTGAATACATTCTGGTTGGTAGTGACAGCTCGAAGAAAAACCTGAATTCCACCAGAAACAGGATACTTGGCTTCCGTGCTGTCATTAATTATATGGCTTCTTATTCCATAAAAGAGATTAATGATGCGATTCAGGCAATTGCCGATGCGATTGATGCTGTGGCGCCTGGGTTCGGTACTCTGACGGGACAGGCGGTGCGCCTTGCGTTTGCCGCTGCGGAGACAGCGGCTGACTGGGATGAGCTGAAGTCTAATGGCAAGATCCAGCTGTTCAAAAATGAGATGAGTGACCTGACAGCATATGATAAGATTGCCGGACTTCTGGAAATGGACAGTAGCGCAGGCGGTACGGGGGAGGACAGTGGCGGCATAAAAATGGATTACAACGATTATGTGATGGTCATGATTCTGTTCTTCACAGGCGCCAATACAGTTCTGAACCGAACTGGTAATCTGATCACGATCAACATGAATTATCTGCGTTACGGCAGTGCGGATGGAACGATACCAGGTTCACCAAAATTCAAACTGCGCGATGCAAAAACTGCTGTAGAAACAACATGCGGAGTTACGTCATCCCTGGCAGTTCTGACACAGGGGATTCTGAATACATTTGCACCGGAGCAGGCCGGGGCTATAACGGAAATGGGGAGTCGGAAATACAGCTATTCTGTATACCGCAGTTATTGATGAAATGAAAACAGAGCCTCATGGAAATAATGAACAGGGATATGTGATCATTGAAGCTACCGTTACGCTGGTTGCCTTCCTTCTTGTAACCGGGGCACTGGTGAACCTGATCAATATCTTTACCGTACACAATCGGATGCAGCATGCGCTTAACGCCGCGGTGCATGAAGTTGCGGGTGTAATGTATCCGTATGAATTTCTGCATATCATCAGCGCTCAGACAACATGGCAGCAGGATGGATCCAAATATACAAAGAAGCTTGTGACAACAGGCAATCAGATCATGGATGCCTATAATGACATTAAAGCACTGAGCGGGGCTGTAGGAGATTTCAACGGAAAATTAAGTAATTTCAATGGATCTGATTACAACAGTTATTCCAGTCTCTACAGCAGTGGTAAATCGGTATATGCAAGTGGTAAAAAGGCTGTTGGTTCCACAAAAACTGCTGGAAGTAGCGTGATTGAAATGGCCAGAGACCCCCATTCTACCATGCTGGCCTTTATCTATCAGGCAGGCGATGATGGGTTTGATCTCGTCAATGGAGCAACGATGCAGTGGCTGGCCAGCACCATGGTACCGCATTTCCTGGAAATGACTGATGCCGGAGGTAACAGTTTTCAATCCGCTAATGACTATCTGGCGAGCTATGGCGTGAAGAATGTAGATTATCAGGGATCATCTGCCTTTTATGATGACGGTCTCGGAAGAACACCTTCCATGGTTCGATTCCAATGTAATTATGAAATTGACGTAAATCTGTTCATGCCCTTTGTGACGAATCCGACAATCCTGGTGGTGCAGTGCGCAACAACACGGGCATGGACTAATGGAGATGGCACGTATCTGCATGACTATCGATAGGGAACAGCGATGAATATGACAATATGGTTCCTGGCCGTAACAGGCGCAGGGATTGCGGCGCTCCTGTATATTATGTTCATGGATCTGCTCGATCGCGGCCGCAAACTTAAATTGAAGAGGAAGGGGAGATGGATCATAGCCAGATCCTATCTGGTGTCAGGCACTGTTCTTGTCTGTACCCTCCTTGTGACAGGGTATCGCCAGATCATGAATCTGGGGATGGTTGAACTGTCTCTCCTGTATCTGATCAATATTGCGATGGCTCTGATCTGCGTCACAGATTATACACATCAGGTTATTCCGAATCAGGTACTGGCTGTACTGTTGGGAATATGGATATTAATCTGCAGTTTATGTGTATTTCATAACCCAGGTGAGGCCATGCCATTTCTTGGGTCATCGGTCAGTGGGGGCCTGATCGCGGGTATGGCTTTTCTGCTCAGTTACTTTGCCTCCCGAAGACAACTGGGTGCCGGTGATGTCAAACTCGCGTTTCTCATGGGGTTATACCTGACTGCTGATCGCATTATCGGGTGTCTTCTGTTCTCAGTTGTAATCTGCCTTGTCTTCGCACTGATACAGATCGCAAGAAAGAAACTGACGTGGAAAAGTAAGGTACCATTGGGACCGTTCCTGTACATCGGAACGGTAATGATCTCTGTGTTATCGTAGGTGGCGTGATGAAAAAGAGCAAATTGCTGTTATGCATCATTCTGGTTGTGCTGGTTGTGCTGGGCTGGGGGATGGGCGTCTATACCTTCCTGAATATCAAGGAAGTTGATGCACAGAATGAACTGGTCAGCGAGGCAGACACCTTCGTTTCAAAGGAATTGTACATTCGTGCCATTCCTGTTTACAAAGAGGCATTGACACACAAAACGGACAGCAATACTGAGATAGAGAGAAAACTCTTAAAGTGTTACTACAACTTTGGCGATGGGCAAAGCTATTCGGATCTGGCAGTTGATCTGGAAAAGCGGGGACTGGCAGACGAAGACCTTTACGTCAATCTCGCTGAAATTTATATGGAATCAAATGATTATGCAAACGGAGTTAAATATCTTGAAAAAGGACTGACCAGTTACCCCGATTCAGACAGACTGAGGAAAGCGTATGACAGCAGCGCGTTTCTGTATGAAGTGAATCAGACATCCTACAGTAGTATTCTGCCCTCCTCAGGTGTCACAGCCAGTCTGTATCCCGCCTTCGATGGCACGAAATGGACTTACATTGGCAGATATGGATGGAAAGAGGAAATTGATGAGCAGTTTGACAAGGCGACGCCTTTTTCCGATAACGGCTTCGCCGCAGTAGAGACAGATGGGAAATACTATATTATCAATACTGACGGTGACAGGTACAGTGTATCCGATTCGGCCAGTCATATATCGGATGTTCTTGGGGTGAGCGATGATTTCGTATTGGTCAAAACCGATAAGGACTATGCATACTACTGGCTTGATGACTGGAAATCCACTGGAGAACAGTTCATGTTCGATATGGTCACTGCCTATAACGGCGGATTTGCGGCAGTTAAAAAGGGTAAGTGGGGAATCAATAAGAATACCGGAGAGCAGGTACTCGATTATACGCTGAATGATATACCAGTAAATTCACTGGGGGCTGCATTCGCAGGCGATGGTGCCATGGCCCAGTTTGATGATGGTCTGTATTATCTGATCAATACGACAGGAACCAGGATATCGGATAAAGGATACAGGGGAGCAAAGGCACCGGAAGAAGAGAGTGGAATGATCGCTGTCCAGGATGAGTCCGGGAAATGGGGGTTCATGGACTGGAATGGAGATCTGAGAATACCATGCCAGTATGATGACGCATATTCGTTCTCTGATGGCCTTGCAGCGGTCTGTGAGGCTGGCAGCTGGAATTATATCGCTTCCGACGGGGTCAAAGTCATCGATGATGATTTTCATAATGGTGCGCCATTCCACATGGGAATAGCACCTGTTGTTCTGCAGGACGATACAGCAGCACTGGTATCACTGAATTATTGTTCAGAAAGAGACGGTTAAGCAGGAACAGATTGCAGTTGATGATATGAGGGAGGCAGCGTGATGAAATCATATAATTTTCAGTACAACAAATCATTTGACGGTGAGGTTGTTGATGTCCCGGTGGGAGATGTTTCCTGTCTGGATCAGATCTCAATGAATGTACTTGTGAGAGACGTGCCTGAGTTTGCCGTTCCTTTCATCCGTCAGGAGATCGACAATCAGGTATGGCTGGAATACAAGGTCAGCAGGTTTATTCCGCTGCGTTATCGTATCGAGACATATTTCAATCAGCTGAGTGACTATGTGAATCTGGGTCTGTCATTGATCGCTCCTTTCGTCAACTGCAGTAACTGGCTTACAGATTATCATTATTTCTGCGTAGATCCTGAATATGTGTATCTGGACAGAAATACGAATAAAGTTTCATATATCCTGATACCAGATACTGAGTATGCAGCCACGGATGAGGAGATCGTCGAATTCTTCAGAGCGGTTCTTGAGAAGCCTGTCCTGACCGGCGGGGAAGCGGCAGCCTTCCAGAATCGAATTTATCGCTGCTTTCAGCAGAATTCGGCGAATATTGAAGTTCTGTACAGCATGTTCAATGAAGAGAAGCAGAATCTGCCGGTGAATGCCCACCAGCAGACGATAAACCGTACGGTTCAGAGGGCCGGGCACCAGGATGACAACAGTGGCCGGACAGCCAGTCTCTATGGTCAGAATATTAACCAGGAACCTGGTCACCCTGCCGGATCCTACGGATCCAGTCAGGTTCAGAATGACGCAGCAGCTGCTGTCTCTCAGGGACAATCTGCCGGAGGGTACCCGGTACCAGGCGGAGTGCAACCTTCTTCCGCGCAACCAGTACCATTACAGCAGGAGCCTGTACATCAGCCGGTACCGAAAAAGAAGGGGGGCCTTTTCCACAGAGAGAGCGGGGCTAAAGTAACCAGAGATGAAAAGAAACGTCAGAAGCAGCAGGAAAAGCTCGCAAAGAAGCAGGAAAAGGAAGATCTGAAAAGGGAAAAAGAAGCTGAGAAGCTGCGTAAAAAGAATGAGAAGATTAAAGGCGGAAAAACCAGAGCGCGGGTGTCAGGCAAGTCCGTCACCGGTAGCGGTTCTAATGCCGTAGAAGGGCTATTCGGAAAGAACAGCCGACAGGCACCTGTATCGTCTGAACCAGGAACAGGAATCTATAAGAGAGAAGTGAATTCCGGCCATACGGGTACTGGTGCGCCTGCAGCAGGTCAGCAGATCAGACAGGAGCCACAGCCGGCAACTGCTTATAGGGCAGATGGATATACAGGGACGGCTCCTGGCAATATACAGGGAAATCCTGTATATCATGAACCGGTGGAACCAGAGGTGAGGCGTGTACCTAAACCGACGCTTGTGCCTGCACAGTCTTACGATGACGAATCAGATGAAACAGAAATAGATGATAATATGGGATCTGTTGCGGTTTCCGGGGCATCATATCTGCGGCTGGTGAGGGCCCCATTCGCCGGTGCTCCGGAAATGATCTCACTGGAGTTCAATAAGGATCATATATCTATCGGAAGACAGGCCAAGGATGCTCCGGTATGTGATGTCACGTTCCCTAAGGAGTTTCGTCGCATTGGCAGGCAGCATGCATGGATTGTTCGAGGTAATGATAGACAGTATTATCTGATTGATCTTGGGTCACCCAATGGAACATTTCTGAATGGTACACAGTTGACACCCAATGTAAGTTACCGAATTGATAACGGTGCAGATATCAGCTTTACAATGGGAGATCAGGCTGTATTCTATCGTGCGGAAATTAACGGATAATGGTAGTTGCATGGGGCTATGACATTTGATGAATGTATTCGGGGACACATATTCAGATATAGGGACAGTAAGGACAGTTAATCAGGATCGTATATCACTGGATGTATGCAGTCAATCCGGGGACATAATGGTATTCGGCCTTATCTGTGATGGAATAGGAGGAATGGATCATGGGGAGATTGCGGCGGACCTTGTGTGTGAATCACTGCGTTCCTGGTTCAGGACTATTGTACAATGGATCAATGTCAGCAGGGCTGAACCGGAGCTGATCGTGAACCATCTCAGAGATGCAGTTGATGACAGCAATTATGAAGTCTGGAAACTGCGGCAGCAGGGAGTTGATACCGGTTCAACATTATCCTGCATATTAATTATCAGAGGAAGTTATTATATCTTACAGGTAGGAGACAGCAGGGTATACAATTATGATCCTGACGCAGCAGAAGGCAGCAGACTCGTTCAGCTGACATCAGATGCTGTTGTCACGAAAATAAAAGAAGGAAAACCGCGGACACTTCTCGATAATTATATGGGTAAAAAGGAAGATACTTGGTACACGCAGGTGACAGGTGATCTGCAGGGGAATTCCATGTTTCTTTTCAGTTCTGATGGATTCTATCACCGCCTGACTGAAAATGATGCAGATCAGATCTACAGAGACTGCACCAGCCAGCCGGAAAAAACGCCAGAAATATTAAAGAATGCGGTTTTCCGTATGGAGGAGAGAGGAGACAAGGATAATATCTCTGCAGGAGTGATTGTTGTTGAAAATCAGAATTCAACAGCAAGTATCTGAAAGGCGAACAGTACTCCGGCTAATGTAAAGATAATCAGATTATTCAGAATGGAACGGAATAACTGGCTTCGGAATGAGGCAGTTATTCCGTTTTGAATAAGATAGATCAGTTTGACACATTCATAAAAGCCAATCGACAGAATATATGCAATCCATGAAAAATCGAATATAACTGATATTGCGGTCATACCTGACAGGATAGAAATTTCCAGAAATAACTCATCAACAGGGATTTTTGCTCCACAATTGCGGCATTTACCATGCAAAATTAAATACGATATAATTGGAACCTGATCGTACAGTCTGATTTCTGCCCCACAATGAGGGCAGTAGCAGCGATGGTCAGCAACAGGTGATGTGCCTGCAGAAGACAGACGTATAATATCAGTGGTGCCATATGCACCGATGATATAGTACGCGAATATTATTATCGCTTTGGCAAGTAGAAGTTTCATCGTATGTGAATTATGAACCAACCGGCAACATGCATGCCCACCCGATATAATTCTTCTGATCGGTAATACTTAACCATTGTAACATGAGAATGTCGTGTGAGTGTGGTAAATTGACGGTGGCCAGCAGAGTATCACGAATAATGAAATTAGTTCGCGTGTATGTGAAGCTGTTGCAGTAACACCGATAGAGTGCATCTTGCTCGAAACAGACAACCCGTACGTAAAACCTGCAAGACCGAAGAACTTCTCGAAGAAGCAATGGCAACACTGAAACGTTATTTTTTACGTAATAGGTCGACGCCAAGCTTCTGAAGAAGTTCCCTGGTTTTCTTTTGAACGGCTGAAACCTTGTATCCCTGGCCATCACCACTGTCGACTTTGTAAATGTTTTTGGTAAGTTTCAAAACGTCTTCCGGTGTATACTTACTGTCCAGTTCATTGCTCCGCAGAGCATTGATTAATCCGTAGTAATAAAGCAGGCTGATGTGGTTCAGGAAGGCCCAGCCACGGAAGTAATTGTCATTGTGTGCATACGATGCCCCGTGCGATACAGAGTTCTTCAGGTAATCGAAGCACTCTTCGATGTTCCATCGTTCCTTGTAATCCAGATAGATCTCTTTCGCCTCGGTGTCAATGTTGCTGCAGAAAGAGAAGTATCCCATCCGGACCTGCTTGAGAACGTCCATTGGAACATAACCCTCTTCGCCGTAATTCTTTTCAGCCTGTTCCACGAAACGGGCCTGCATGGAATCCCGGCGGATGCTGTCACGGAAGGTATAGATCCAGTTTCCCTTCACTCCAGACTTTACTTTCCTGTAAAAGATGCTCCTGCCCTTGTACGTGAATACGCCGTCGAACTTGTTGTCATCCGTATTCTCGTAAAATTCAGGCTCCACCTTTTTGGTGTTGTCCTGCAGAGGCAGGATGAACCTGGTCCCGGCTTCGATCAGAGCAGTAAGGCTGGTCTTCGAGTAAAAGCCTTTATCGGCGATAATAACGCAATCCTTCACGCCGGAATCACGAAGGGTATCGATGAAAGCTCCACGGTCAACAACGGATCCCTGCAGAATCTTGTAAAAGACCGGACGATGAGAATCTTTTTCAAAGATATACAGGATTCGAACCTGTGGATCCAGGCCGTGGTCAGGATTATAGCCTTTGGCTGCAAGGGAATCGCCCATCCTTGCAAAGAAGCTGGAGCCGTCAAATAAAAGCTTTGTTCCGGGCATGATCTGGCTTTTCATAAAGACCTGTGCCCTGTCCTGCATCTCTCCAAGAGAGGCAACAAATCTCCGAACAGTTGCCTCTGATGTGGCAATATCGGAACAGATATCGCACATGCAGGAATCCAGAAATACCGGACGGATCAGTTTGGCCGGCACACCGTCAACAAGACGGATAAGAGCCAGTGTGCGGATCTCCCGGAAGCAGTCCGGAAAGTGCTCTCGAAGTTCATCACTGAGCTTCGGAGAAAGCTGGAGAAGCGTTTCGTATGCACCGTAGTTTTTCACAGAAGGAGCAACATCCGGTGTGATGCGCATCTCCTGTATCCTTCGCATCCCGTTGGCGTTTGGGATGAATCCGTCTGCCTCAGTGATCTTGCCTACACTTTTCAGAGTAACTTTCTGGGAGCGGCCTTTGGTCGGATCCCATCTGGATGTTACAGGATACACGTAATAATAACCGCCAATGAAACGGATCTCACATGCTCCGAAGTCTGTTGGTTTATGACGCTTGATCGTTTCAGGTATGCTCATTTGGACGTCCTTTCGATTAACGTAACTTACGTAATCATTATACATCCAAAGAGCTTCTTAATCAATGGTACTTGCGTAAAAAATCCAGGATTTTGGCTTAAAATCAAAGCTTCCGCACAATATATGGGTCTGGTAAGCGTATTAAGAGCTTGAATTAACAGGTTTCAATTAACGTAATTTTTGAAGGTTCAATGTTTATATTCGATAACCCTGCATAGATAAGTTCACATTATTTTTTACCCCTTTACAGAACGTATGTTCGATGATATATTCATATTGTCACGAAAGATTATATAGAAAGAAGGTGACCACGTTGAGATCCAGAAGTGAAACATCCAAGAACCGGATCCGGCAGTTCGTAGAGGAGTTTATCCTGGAGATCAAAGGCCGCACGGACGGCACCATCGCGATCTTCGTGGTAAAGAAGAGCAGGGGACCGGTATATCTGTAAAGCTCCCTTTACAGGAAAAACCATTAAATGATGTTCATCACACCAAGATGGGGTGTGGTTAGGACCAATCGGGGTCGAAGCCAGGCACGGCATGTGCAGGGCTTCGGCCCCGATTTTTTTCTCAAAACAGAATATAGAGCCTGAATGCATGCGGGCGAAAGGATTCTCAGGACTGCTTGGATATATCAAAGGATATGTGCGGGCAGATAGCAGAGCATCCGTTGTCCGCATGCCTTTTTTTACAAGGCTGCCGACAGGGGACTGCTGCCGGACCTTGAGGGATTAAACCAGACGACTCCTTTCGCCCAATCAGGCCAAAGGAGACACATTGGACAGCAGGAAGACCGGAAGAGCCCGTTCTCCGCCCTCCAGGGTTTTGAAACCAGAAAACATTTCAAAACTTCGGAGGAAAACAAAAATGGAGAACACAAAGACAACTTATACAGCCGCTGGGAATACGGCAAATGCCGTATCCCGGACGATATGCTTTTTGTCATTGCAGAGATCCTCGGGAAAGAGAAGAGCGAACTTGCCGGCTGAAAAATTGGAATGGGACATTTTCAGGAGATCAAAAAGTGCGTCCAGCTGGCCTGACTATATAGGACAAAAAACATATTTGTTCCTTGGAATTTTAAAAAGAAATTCAGCAATAGGAATAGTGAGGGGAATTTTTTCACCTGCGCAAGGAGGGGAGATGGGAAAGGAACATTATTTTACAGCAAGCGAACACAGCAGAGTGAACCGCCTGGTCAGAGCAGAATGCGCAAACTATGTCGACGGCAACTGCATCCTGCTGGATGACGGGATCAATACATACCGTTGTGTCCAGGAGATCTCATGGCATCCCTTATGCAGATATTTTACCGGGTGTGTGCTTCTTCTGGATCCTGTGTTGCAGGTACAGATCGGGCAGGGAGAAAAGGAAACAAAACGCTGCGTGATCTGCGGCAGGGAATTTGTGCCGGGCAGCAACAGGAGTAAGTACTGCAGCAGCTGCGCAAAGCTGGAAAGACGGAAGCAGTGCAGAGTAGCAAAACAGAAACAGAGATCGCAGAGGGCTTCTCCTTCAGAGCATGCGCCGTGAGGTATCGGTGTCAGCATTTTGACCTTTAAAAACCTGCATAGAGTGCGGCCTCGCGGGATCAAAATCCGGGTGGTTCGATGATTTTTCCATGGAGTCCGTTTTTGAGGGTTTAAAATGCTGACATTTTCTGAAGAAGCGCGCAATACCGGTCATTTCCGATCGTTGTTCGGAAAGATACAGACCAGAAAAAATAGAAAGCCCCAGGCCGCAAAGGTGGACCGGGAGACAGAGAGGAATAAAGATGGCAGTCAGAAGAATGATTTCAAAAGAGGTGGTATGTACGGACAGCTTTTGCGATATGTCAAAGCCGGCGCAGGCATTGTATCTGCAGCTGGTAATGAATGCAGATGACGATGGCTTTGTCGGTGCCCCTCGGAATATATATCTGGGAAGCGGATCATCACGCAAGTATCTGAAGGAACTTATCGAAAAGGGATATATTCTGCAGTTTTCGAATGAGACGGCGGACGGGATCGTGGCAGTAACAGACTGGAGGAGAATGAACCAGATCAGAGCTGACAGACGCAGACCGACAATTTACCAGGAAGAGTTTGGCAAGGTATATCAGGGCAAAAACATGCGGTACAGCTTTGACAAGCCAGAGCCAATTGGTTGCCAGGATGGCGCCGATTTGTCGGCAGAGTGCAGTATAGAGAAGAAAAGTACAGATCAGGCAAGCGAAGGTGAGTGTGAGAGCACTGGTATCCATGCAGCCGGCTCTGCCGATAAAACGGCTGATCCGGTCCCTGCAAAGCCACCTGATCCGCGAATAGAGGGGGATGACACACACTGCAGCCTGAGGAATCCCGGGAATGAAAAAACAGAAACCCTGAGTGAAGATGATTACCGTCAGCTGTGTAAAATATACGGGAGAGAGACTGTCGATGCAACGATCCGGAGGATTCAGGAAAAGCCGTATTATGGCTGCCTGAATGTGGGAACGATTGCAAGATGGGCCGGTGAAAAGAAGAAAGCTGTCGGAACAGGATTCGCACGAGCCGGGTATTTCTGGTCCGGAGAACTGAGACAAAACTATGATTTTGATAAGCTCGAGAAGGAGCTGATTGAGAATTAAAGAGGGAATGAAGTTGAAACAGAATATGTATTATGACCAGTGCATCAGCTTCCTGGCCAGAATGATCGAAAAGTATGGCGGGAATATAAGTCTTCCCGAGCCGGGCAGTGCAGAGATGATCGAACGCATGGTAAAGTATGATCCGCGTTTAAAGCGGTTGTGGGTATACCAGAAGACGATGGGACTTAAATTCATAAAAAAACCAACAGGAGAATTGGGAAAGCAGCGATGAATGTCATTCGTATTTGAGTTGAGGATTATCACAGCTCATGATATGATGCTTGGGACAAAATAATATTATAATATCAACTAATGTCCAAACAAATCCGCGCTGTTTTTTACTTGACTCTGATCGGAGGGATAGAATTTGAAACATGTTAAGTGCTATATCTACACTCGTGTATCTACGTCCATGCAGGTCGATGGATTCAGCCTGGATGCTCAGAAGGATAAGCTTCGTAAATATGCTGACTACCAGAATATGCTCATCGCAGGCGAATACTGCGATGAAGGAAAATCTGGAAAAAATGTTGAGGGCAGACCGGAGTTTCTGAAAATGCTGCGGGATATTGAAGAGGGAAAGGATGCTGTCGCTTTTGTCCTGGTATTCAAACTGTCGAGATTCGGAAGAAATGCGGCTGATGTTCTGACTTCTCTTCAGCGGATGCAGGATTTTGGTGTTAATCTGATCTGCGTTGAGGATGGGATCGACAGTTCGAAGGACAGCGGCAAACTGATGATCTCCGTACTCTCGGCCGTGGCGGAAATCGAGCGGGAAAATATTCTGGTTCAGACAATGGAAGGACGCCGGCAGAAGGCAAGGGAAGGCAAATGGAATGGCGGATTTGCTCCGTATGGTTATGAGTTGAAGGATGGCCGGCTGATTATTGCGGAGGATGAAGCGAAAATCATTCGGATAATTTTTGATAAATATGTTCATACTGCCATGGGCGTCGGAAAGATTGCAGAGTGGTTAAACACACATGGCTATATGAAGAAGAAACGTCAGAATAATACGCTGGATGCTTTTGCCGCCAGCTTTATCAAAGGAGTGATCGACAATCCAGTCTACTGCGGCAAGCTCGCATATGGACGCCGGCACAATGAGAAGATTCCCGGGGCGCATAATCAGTATCATATCGTAAAGCAGGATGAATACATGCTTTATGACGGCGAGCATGAAGCGATCGTTTCGGAAGAACTCTGGCTGCAGGCAAAGGAAAAACGGGATGTCAATGGGTTTAAACGGGAAAAGGTACACAGCCTGGAGCATGAACATATCCTTTCCGGTATCGTGAAGTGCCCGGTCTGCGGCAGTGGTATGTATGGTAATGTGAACCGAAAGAAAAAACCGGATGGCTCCTCCTACAAGGATTATTTTTATTACCAGTGCAAGCATAGAAGGATTGTTGACGGACACCGATGCGATTACAGCCGGCAGTGGAGTGAGGAGATCATTGACGAAGCTGTCGCGGAGGTGATTCGCAGGCTGGTACGGAAACCGCAGTTTGCAGAGAATATTCAGAAAAAAATCGGTTTACAGATCGACACCGGAGAATTGGAAAAAGAGCTGGAAGTTCAGCGGAAGAGACTTCGTCAGCTGAACGGTACGAAGGACCGCCTCAGCCAGCAGATCGACGCACTGGCCTTTGATGATCCGCATTATGAGCGAAAATATCAGGACATCCAGGAACGACAGGATAAGATCTACGATGAAATAGCAAACTGTGAGGTGGATATCGCTGAGATCCAGACACGGATCACTAATGTCCGCAGGCAGAAGATCTCTGGCAACAACGTCTATCAGTTCCTTCTGTATTTCGATAAGCTGTATGACCAGTTCACAGATCTCGAAAAGAAAGAGTTCATGAAGAGCTTTATTGAGAACGTTCTTATCTATCCGGAGAAGCAGCCGAACGGAAAGATTCTGCGGCATATCGATTTCCGTTTTCCGGTCTATTTCAATGGTCAGGAAGTCGATTCTTTGGATTGGGATAATGAAAGTACAGTCGAGACCGTCTGTCTACTAACACATTCTTGAAGAAAAAGGGCTGAAAAAGCCTGATTTACTGGGGTTTCCGTCACCGGGAGCAGAGCGTGCTCGGTGTGATGGAAGCCCTCTTTTTATGTCTGAGGGAACTGGTCAGTGATAGGTTGTGGGAGGTGAGCTTTGTGCAGAAGAAATTTTAGATTTCGCAACCAGCTTTAACATTTCAGAGATATAAATGTTCGGTTTGGTTGGTAGACATGGGTATGCCTTGCAATTAAAATAATGTTAAAATTAATTGCAAAGGTGAGAAATACATGAGAAAATACTACTTAGACAATATCAGATGGGTAACTGTAGTTTTGGTTGTCATTTATCATGTGATTTACATGTATAATGGCGAAGGCATTCTCGGAGGAGT
>Ga0256406_1001859_pt1 | contig 32220 bp, 24 predicted proteins | sample RumenRJG_03DNA_FD_185986 | JGI IMG/M metagenome (GOLD analysis project Ga0256406, IMG submission 185986) | Bovine rumen microbial communities from Lethbridge, Alberta, Canada - RJG_03 | ecosystem: Host-associated > Mammals > Digestive system > Stomach > Rumen | place: Canada: Alberta | collected... | reverse complement strand
ATTTTTTTATCTACGAGTAGAATTTATCCTTCTCCCACGGGAATTTTTCCCGTTCGCATTAGAATTATTTCTGATCGCAACAGACTGCTCGTCCGTTCGCATTAGAATTATTTCTGATCGCAACAGACTGCTCGTCCGTTCGCAACAGGATTTTTTCTGTTCGCATCAGAATTTTTTCTCCTCCGACGAGGATTTTCTCTTGTCCCATGAGAAATCCCTTTCATCCGCATGAGAATTCCTTCCATTTACAAGAGGTTTACCGGACAGTAATAATACCTTTTATACAGTATATGCTTAAGTCTAACAGACATTATCATTCCTGAAGCTTTGACAGAGTTGGGGCGGGCTTCCGGGCTCAAGTTTGGCACATAAAAAAGCAAGCGTCTGAGATTTCTCCCGGACGCCTGCGTTAAAATCAGTGGTGATAGTTATTTTGCCATATATTGCCGACCGTATACTCGGCTGTATCGCGGTCCGGCTCTTTCTGTCGGCGCGGAGGCTTGTGCCGCTTATGGCGGCTATTTACGCCGCGACTTCTGCGCGCGATGCTTGCGTATGTTGGCTTTCTTGATAGCCGAGGCCGAACCGTGGGCGCCTGTACGGTAAGCCTTCTTGCGCGCCTTGGTGCGTACCTTGTCATCGTCATGCGCAGCAGACTTCGAAGCGCCAGAGAAGATTATACCCTCCTCGATAGCGCGGCCTTTCTCCTCCTGGCTTGCCTTGCGCATGGCTTATCAATGATAGAAGAGGCGTACGCCCGTGAAGGCCATGGCCATGCCGTATTTGTCGCAGGCCGCTATCACATTGTCGTCCCTCACACTGCCGCCGGCCTCGGCCACATACTTCACGCCGCTCTTGTGAGCCCGCTCGATATTGTCGCCGAATGGGAAGAATGCATCGCTTCCGAGAGCCACGTCGGTGTTCTTGGCTATCCAAGCCTTGCGCTCCTCCGCTGTGAACGGTTCGGGGCGGTGGGTGAAGAACTTCTGCCACTCGCCGTCGGCCAGCAAGTCCTCAGCCTCCGAGCCGGTGTACAGGTCTATCGCGTTGTCCCTGTCGGCGCGGTGTATGCCTTCCACAAACGGCAGCGAGAGCACCTTGGGCGACTGGCGGAGCCACCACTTGTCGGCTTTGTTGCCGGCCAGACGTGTGCAGTGGATACGGCTCTGCTGACCGGCGCCTATGCCGATCGCCATGCCGTCTTTGACATAGCATACCGAGTTGCTCTGCGTGTACTTGAGCGTGATGAGCGATATGATGAGGTCGCGCTTGGCCTCGGCGGGAATCACCTTGTTGACCGTCGGGATATTCTGGAAGAGCTTGTCGTCGGCAAGGTTGATGTCGTTGTGGCGCTGTTCGAAGGTAACACCGAAGATCTCGCGGCGCTCCATGACGGGCGGTACATAGTCGGGGTCGACCTTGATGATGGTGTATGCGCCCTTGCGCTTTCCCTTGAGCAGCTCAAGCGCCTTGTCCGTATAGCCCGGGGCAATCACGCCGTCGCTTACCTCGCGCTTGATGAGCGTGGCCGTAGCCTCGTCGCACACGTCGCTGAGCGAGATGAAGTCGCCGAAGGACGACATCCTGTCGGCGCCGCGGGCTCTGGCGTAGGCTGAGGCGAGGGGAGTGAGGGGAATGGTCACATCGTCGACAAAGAAGATTTTGCGCAGAGTGTCGCTGAGCTCCAGACCAATGGCTGCGCCTGCCGGAGAGACATGCTTAAACGAGGCTGCGGCGGGAACACCCGTAGCGGCCTTGAGCTCTTTGACCAGCTGCCAGCCGCCAAAAGCGTCTAAGAAGTTAATATAACCGGGACGACCGTTCAGCACCTCGATGGGCAGCTCCCCGTGTTCCATATATATACGCGCGGGCTTCTGGTCAGGATTGCATCCGTACTTTAACTGTAACTCTTTCATCTTATGCGAAAATAATAATATGTGGACCAGGAGAGAATCGAACTCTCGTCCAAACGGGGGACTAATATGCTTTCTACATGCTTAGGCGATGTTTGAAATTCGGACAAAGGCCCGTAAACGCCATACGTAATCCCTTGTCCTAAATGCGCTGTTTGTTTAACCTGTCCGGCGCAATGCGTATGCAGCTTTACTCCGATTTGCGAGCACCGCTTAGCCCATGAACCTCGGAATAACGGTTACGGAGCGATGTCCCGTCCCGAGATATATCTCAGGATTGAGCTGATCTACTGTACTTCAATCAGGCAGCGAGAGCGAGTCTATTTTCGCCAACTAAATTGTTGAAAGCTATGATTTAAGTGAGAACTTACGACCCACTGCATGCTTACACATTCTTCCTGCCCGCTGTCAAAACCAGTCTGGCCCTTGCAGGATGGATTTGGCCGCCTCTCTCTCGCCTGAGCGACTGCGTACAAATTCGGATTGCAAAGTTAATATATTTTGTTCATGTAGCGCTTTCTCGCCGCATCATATTTTTCGCACGGGCCGTATAGAACGGTCCCCGGAGCATAAGGCTTTTTTAATTCCGGCTAAGTTGCAGGACTTTAATAGACGAATTCTGAGAAACAGATAATAGCCATGAAAAAGCCCGACCGCCGTTAAATGGGCGGTCGGGCGATACGATTGGCTGTCTTGTGATTTCCTTATCATCCGTAAGTAGATTTACGTGGAGCGCATTACTCCGGATATAATCAGCGCGGCAGTGGATCAGGGCAGCGAGTTGATATATTCCTTCATGGCGTCAACGTGAGCCACGGCGTCCTTGTAGAGCGCAAACTGGGCCCGCGCCCTGACAAAGTTGTGCTCCGGATAATTGGCGCGGAAGTAGTGGTCGCCGTCGAGGTAGTCGGCCAGGAAGCGGACGGTCTGCATGTAGGGGAACAGGGTAGCGGCAAAGGGCAGATTCTCTCTCTCAATAGGAGTGAGGAACGGCTTCGTGCTCTCGATGTATCCGGAGGTGAAGGCCTTGAAAATCTCCATGTTGAAGTGCATGCGCGTGATGTCGGGCTCGTCTTCGGGGGCAGTGGCAGCGGCAAAGCGCAGAAAGTCGCCGTAGTCGGAAAACACGAACGAGGGCATCACAGTGTCCAGGTCTATGACGCAGAGCACATCGCCCGTAGTCTTGGAGAAGAGGATGTTGTTCACCTTGGTATCGCAGTGGCAGATGCGCTTGGGCAGCTTCCCGCTGCGGCCCAGTTTCTCGCCGAGCGTCATCTCATCCCTTACGGCGTCGATGCCGTCGAGCAGTTCTTTAGACTTCTGCAGGCGCTCGCTGTTGGTGCACTTGGCGCGGGACTCGTCGAGCTGTCCGAGGCGGCTCTCCATGTTGTGGAAATTGGGGATAGTATCGTTCAGGTGCTCCGGGATATCAGCCAGCTGAGCCTCAAACTGGCCAAAGCATTTGCCTACGATATTGGAGCTCTCGGGCGATACTACATTCTGCGAGACACTGTCGGGGATGTAGTCCATAAGGCGCCAATACTCTCCCTCGGTCTCTACCCACAGTTTGCCGGTGCTAGTATCTGGCAAGAAATGGAGCGTCATGACACCCTTTTTCCTGAGGTGGCGCGTCACGGCATCGATGTTGAACATCAGGCCTGCGACGTCGGTAAACACATGGTGATTTATCTTCTGGAGTACATGTGTGCGCTCGCCCTTGGGGGAAACTACGACGAATGTCGAATTTATAAGACCGTCGCCCAGCTCCTTTATCTCTCCGATCTCAGAGCTCGGGATGAAGCGGCTAGTGATGTTGAAAAGCTTTTTATTGTCTGACATATAATATGTAATTAGTAGTTGATTTATTTTCGTGATTCAGATATGCGGTGTGTCAGAAGCGATGGCATTATTTATAAGAGAGGACGCCCGCTCTATTGGGAAGAATAATGTGAGGCGTGGCTCTCTATGATTTTTCAGCTTTTGGTCCCGGCGTTGCCCTTAGCGCTCGCAGTATTTACGGTAACCCAGCTATCGGAAAGCCCGTCCACCTCTATCGTCCTTACCTTTTGCAATGCCGTGAGAGCATCGGCCTTCGTGCGGTATTGCCCCACCGTTACTCTGTTATGGCCTTTGGAGCGTTCTACCTGTATGGCCTGAAGGACGGGATAGTCTTTCTGCATAGAGAGAAGCTGGCGCTTCAGATTCTTTGCTCCCTCGACGGACACATGACCGGCCACCACTATTGTCCAAGCGCCGGGCGTGACGACTTCCTGCGACTTGCGCTTTCCGTCATTGCTTGCGGCTGTGGCTTGCTCTGACATCGTGGCGCTTCCAGTGTGGTCTGATGCTTTCCTGACCATGTCTTTTGCTGCTGCCGGGATGCCCCATACTCCGGCCAATGCCTTTTCTGTTGCTCCGTTGCCCGGCTTGCTTGCCTTTGCAGACGCAGACTTCCCCGCTCCGTAAATGTCGACTACGGTCTTGTGGTCCGAGTAAGCCTTATTGTCCTCGTCGCTCTGGTGCTGATAGATGCCGTACATTGTGCGGGGCGGAAGGATGAACACGGCGAATATTATCGCAGCCGCAATAGCCGCCGCTACGGACCAGAAACCTCTTATGCTTCTGTTGTGTCCGGATGTTACTACCTCTTCGGCATCTCCGTCGTCCTCGCCGCGATCATGAGGCTCTTCCTGCGCAGGTTGTGGCCCGGGAATAGCGCTAGCAGCTACCAGCGCTGGTTTCTCCGCCGTTTCTGTGCGCTCTTTATCAGCCGTCGCCGGCTGCACGGGCGTCACGGTACGCATGCCTTCAAACGTAATCACCGGCAGGGCATAGAGCTCGGGCATGGTAGGATGATACTTGGATGCTACAAATTTGCATCCTTCGGACGAGCCTTCTTTTCCTGATGGAGGAAAAAGTACGCCCCATTCACCCAGGTCCATCGGCTTCTCGCCTGAGAGAAAATCTGCTATGTCTTTCTCTGTTTCCCTCACGGCATCGGGCAGACTTATTCCTGACAGTCTGGAATGCAGAGAGGCGAGGGGGTAGAGGGATAATGAAGCGTCGTCGCTATGGGAGGGACGGAATGTAAGCGCATTGCATGGAGGAGAGAATATGCCCTTGTTGTCATCCCATCTGGCAGACACGCGGACACATTTGAGCACGCCTGCTTTAGGCATATCGACACGCCCTTCGGTAGACAGCAGAAATAATATCTCTTCTCTAAGTTTTTCCATACTTCAAGAGCAAAGGTAATAAAATTCCGATAAAGTAAAGGGCGAAAACTCTTCTAATTACGGAATCTTATGAAATTAGATGATTTACTCGTGGCGAAGTACATCCATCGGGCGGACGGAGGATACGAGCCTGGAGGGGAAATAGAGGGTGCAGGTGCAGACGAAGAAGATGAGCGCGTTGATAGCCAGGAAAGCCGGCACGCTCAGTTCTACAGGCACTGCGTCCAGATAATACGACTCGGGATTGAGCGGGAAGATGTTGAATTCCTTTTGTATGAAGCAGAGGGCCAGCGCGATGACATTCCCCCAGAACATGCCGCGTAACAGGATCATCAGCGAAAGGCTCAGAAAAGTCCGTCCCAGCAGGCGTCGGCCCGCGCCGAGGGCGGAGAGCAACGCAATGGTGGACGTCCTCTCCAGGATGATGATGAGCAGCGATGTCACCATGGTCACGCCGGACACCAGCAGCATAATAATAAGGATGACTGCGATGTTTACCTTAAGCAGAGACAGCCAGGAGAATATCTGCGGATAGAGATGATGGATATCAATAGCCGTGAGCGATGTGTCATGGTCTATGTTGTATCGCGCTACTACCTTGGAGGCAGACAATGAGGCAATGTCCAGAGAGTCGGGATGGGACAATGTGATTTCCAGCGAGGAGACGGCGTCGGGAGCATAGCCGCACAGCTTGCGTACCGTGCTGATGGGCGCAAATACCAGATTGTCGTCAAACATGGAGATTTGAGTGGCGTATACGCCGGTTATCAGGAAACGCCGTGTGAGCAGCCCCTTGTCGGTGAAAAAGTAAGCGTATACCTTGTCACCAGTCTTGAGGGAAAGCGTCTTGCATACGGATTTGCTGAGGAGTATTTCTGTGGCGTTCTTATTGCTGAAGCGGGGCAGTCTTCCTTCGACCAGCGAAGAAGAAAGGAAGCTGACATCATAATCCTGCCCGAGGCCCTTGAATGTGAGCGGCGCAAAGGCGGAGTTGGTCTTGAGAACGCCCTGACAAACGGCTACTGAACTGATATGATCGGCATTGCAGGACTTTTTCAGCGAGCTGATCAGCGCTGGAGACGCTTCAAAACCCGCGGCGACCGACATCGAAGCGGTGGTGTTCTCGCTGGACGATACTACGATATCAGAGCCAAGGGATGTGACCTTGGTGCTGATGCTGTCGCTAAAGCCAAAAGCTACAGCAACGGACAATAGCATCACGGCCGTGCCAAGTGCTACGGAGATAATGGCTATCCTGACCGCCGGTAGCGAGGAATGCTTTCCTTTTCCTTCGTTTTTGTAAAGCCTGCGGGCGAGAGCAAAAGACAGATTCATAGTCTGAGAGTTCTCCCCGGATATTGCTCCAGAGCTTTGCGCAGTACGAACAGAGCCCTCTTAAGGTCCTCTTTGTTGAGCACATAAGCTATGCGTACTTGATCGCGGCCGGAACCGGGAGTAGTATAAAATCCGGATGCAGGAGCCATCATAACTGTCTCTCCCTCCCAGGAGAAATCGGTAAGACACCAGGCGCAGAATTTCTCAGCGTCGTCCACCGGCAGCTGGGCCGTGGTGTAAAAGGCTCCCATAGGCACGGGCGAGTAGCATCCGGGAATACGGTTCAGTCCGTCTATCAGGCATTTTCTCCGCTCTACATATTCGTCGTATACCTCGCGCATATAGCTGTCCGGGGCCTCAAGAGAAGCTTCTGCCACTATCTGTCCCAGAAGAGGAGGAGAGAGGCGGGCCTGACAAAACTTCATTACGGCTTGCCGCACAGCCTTGTTTTTCGTAATGAGAGCGCCGATGCGGATGCCGCACTCGCTGTATCGCTTCGAGACAGAGTCGATGAGTATCACATTCTGCTCGATGCCCTTAAGATGGCAGGCAGAGATATAAGGAGAGCCGGTGTAGATGAACTCGCGGTATACCTCATCGCTGAACAGGTAAAGATCGTGCTTTTTTACCAGATCGCGAATCTGATTCATCTCCCTGCGTGTGTACAGGTAGCCCGTCGGGTTGTTGGGATTACAGATCAGTATGGCCCTTGTCCTGTCGCCGATCAGGGCTTCAAACTTCTCCACCTTGGGCAGAGAGAATCCTTCTTCTATCGTAGTGGCGATGGTGCGGATTCGTGCGCCGGCGGCTACTGCAAAAGCCATATAGTTGGCGTAAGCCGGTTCCGGGACAATTATCTCGTCGCCGGGATTCAGACACGAAAGGAAAGCAAAAAGCACAGCTTCCGAGCCACCGCTGGTGATAATGATGTCATCGGGGGTGACATCAATATTATACGAAGCGTAATACTTGGTGAGCTTCTCTCTATACGATTTGAATCCTTCCGAAGGACTGTATTCCAAAACCTTTCTGTCCAGATGTTTTACTGCATCGAGCGCGCATTGAGGCGTAGGGAGGTCCGGCTGTCCGATATTAAGATGGTATACGTGTATTCCTCTCTCAGCGGCGGCAACTGCCAGAGGCGAGAGTTTCCTTATAGGGGATTGCGGCATATTCATGCCGCGTTCGGAAATAGTAGGCATTAGTGGTGTTTATTTATCTTTTTTCCCGAAGACGGAGAAATGTACATATCTCTTGGGATGGCTCTTGAGGTCCATCAGCAAAGCATTTGCGCTGCCGCTCACCGCCGTTAGACTGTCATGGAGAGCGCGCGAAGAGAGTAACATTCCCAGGCTATTATCTTTGGAATTCAATTTTCCGTTTAATGAAGCAGTAAGGCGGTTTACCTCGTTGACCGTATTGTTTACGCTGTCCAGTGTGGCCTGTAGGTTGAGGTCGGCCAGATTAGAGGTAAACCTGCTGGTGTTGTGCCCGATTTCGTTAAGGTTTGCCGTAACTCTCGGTACATCATATTTGAGCAGCTGTGTGAGCTGTTGCGAGCTCTCGTTAAGGTTGCGGCTCAGGTCGTCCAGATTGTGCAGGGTCTCCCGGATGGACGGGTCGGCTACCAGAACATTGACGGTAGCGAGAATGGAGTCGAGCTTGGGAAGCAGCTTTTCGAAGGCTGGAATCATGGTCTCGGCCTTGTCAAGAGCGCCCAGGTGCATGCGGCCAGAAATAGTGTCACCGGCATGCAGGAAATCCTGCGCTCCATTATTGAGCAACAGGTTGAGATTTACTCCGCCCAGCATTGTCGACAGAAGTTCGGCAGAAGTGCCTGCGGGGATCTTCATCTTTTTGTCAAGCTCTATCTGCACAACAATATTCCCGGGATTGTTGTAATCGTAGATAATATCCTTGACGTTGCCGACGGCGAACCCGCCAGCGTAGACAGGATTGGACTTCGCGAGGCCCGTCACGTCGGAGAAGGTTATGTAATATGTTCTGGTAGACTTGAAGATGTCAATGCCCTTCAGAAATTTCATTCCGAAAAACAGCAGGATGATGGCTATAATTGCCGTGATGGCCACCTTTACTTCTATAGTGAAATACTTATCTTTCATTCTTGTGATTTTTGCGGTTATAACTTATTTGATATGGCTACCGTTCCTGCTTTTTGTCTTGATTAGTACCATTCTCTATCTGTCGGGCTTCGGAGAGTTCGATACGATGTCCGCCCTTAAAGGAAACGATAAAGGCATCTTTGATTTTCTCCCGCACCTCTTTCTGGGCAGCCAGAGCTTCTTTATATGTATGTCTGGGCAGGCATGTATATTTGTACAGCCCGTTGGCTTTGTCCTGATAAAAGCTCACGCCTTTATAAGAAGCTATGCGCGGATCATCCTTTTTGAGCTGTGTGGTAGAGGTGAGAAATTGGATGCGGTATTCTATATTAGCCTTTTGCCGTGAATTGCTTTTTGGAGAAGTCTCTTTTGGGGTCTCTGTCTGCTTCTTTTGTTCAGTCTTCTTATTGTCTACGGAACTTTCCTTAGCGCGACGAGGTGTAGCGGCTGCCGTATCTGCGCTCTTTGTGGCTGTTGCTTTTTTCTCAGCCTTCTCAGCCTTGGACGCGGTGGTGTCGGGGACGGCGCTATTCTTGTCGATGTCTTCCCCGGCTTTTTCCGTACCAGAAGACTGCTCTTTGTCTTGTCCGGCCTTGGGCGCAGCCACCGTTTCGGGCGTGTATTCTATGTTTTGGCGTATTCTCCCGTCCACTGTCTGAAGGTAGTCCAGAAATCCTTCAAATATTGCGCGGGATAATTTCTGAACGCCGGACGAACTGTTCAGAAAAGCTTCCTCCTCGGGCGTTGTGATAAAGCCCAGTTCTGTAAGCACGCTTGGCATGGATGTTTCCCTCAGCACGAGGAAGCCAGCCTGATGCACGCCTTTGTCCGGTCTGGAAGCTACCGACACATAGCGTTTCTGTATGCTTCTGGCCAGAGAAATGCTCTGCTTGATGTGCTGATCCTGCATAAACTCGAAGATGATATAGCTCTCCGAGGAGGATGGGTCGAAGCCTGCGTATTTCTCCTTGTAGTTTTGCTCGATAAGAATCACCGAGTTCTCTCGCTTTGCCACATCGAGGTTTTCTGCCGAGCGTGCCATACCGAGAGCGTAGGTCTCGCTGCCCACGGCTATTTTTCCTCCCGGCAACGCATTGGTGTGAACGCTGATGAAGAGGTCTGCTTTGTTGCGGTTGGCTATCGCCGCTCTCTCCTGCAGTGGAATAAAGACGTCGGTCTTGCGAGTGTAGATGACTTTGACATCGCTGCAGTTCTTCTCGACCAGCGCGCCAAAAGCCAAGGCTACGTTTAGATTGATATTCTTCTCATACGAGTATGTGCCGATGGCGCCTGCGTCGTTACCTCCGTGACCAGCATCGATCACAAGTATAAACTTACCATAGGCCGGCGCCTGTATCAATGACAACACAAATGCCAGCGCAGATATTATGCAAAATCTCTTAGAAGTCATAAGTACGCTGAAATGCCGGGGCAAATTTAGGAAAAAAGCGCCTTATAACAGAGAGATTGCCCCATCTTATTTGGGGAAAAGTAATATAAACCCAATCTTATATTATATATGTATGCCGTACGTGTTTTTCTCTTCTGACATTACGAAGGTGCTCTCGATGGAAAGCATTGACTCGATACGGCCCAGCACATTTATCACAAAACTCTGATACGAAGCCATGTCTTTGGCGCTCACCTTGAGCAGAAAGTCGTACTGCCCCGATATGTTGTAGCACTCGGTCACCTCTGGAATGGCATTCACGGCCTTGACGAAGTCCTCGGCAATATCATGATTGATACGGCGCATCTTTATCTTGCAGAACACGGTAAAGCCCATATTAAGCTTGACAGCATTAAGAATGGTGGTGTATTTGGTGATATACCCATCGCGCTCAAGATGGCGCATTCTCTCGTGTACCGGCGACAGAGACAGATTGACCCGCGATGCCAGTTCCTTGATGGTAAGACGGGAATTCTGCTGCAGTTCTCTCAGTATCGCAATGTCTGTCTCGTCCAGATCGCTCTTGTTTTTAGCTGTAATCATAACCATAATATCCGATATTTTTTATTTTTTGCTGCAAAACGAATTTCTCATAGCTGTAATCTCTGAGCTTTTGCTGCTTTTTGCGGCAAAAGTAGTAATATTTCCCGATATATTAAAATTATTTGGTGATTATTCGCGAACCCTCTAACTTTACAATCGAAACAAAGAACAAGAACAAACAAATATCAACAAATAAAATATTACTATTATGGTTAAGAAACTTCATTTTGAGACGCTTCAACTTCATGTTGGTCAAGAGACCCCCGACCCCGCAACAGATGCACGTGCCGTGCCTATATACCAGACCACATCCTATGTATTCCGCAACTCTCAGCACGCTGCTGACCGCTTCGGTCTGAAAGATGCCGGTAACATTTACGGCCGTCTTACCAACTCGACCCAGGGCGTATTTGAGGCGCGTGTAGCCGCTCTCGAAGGCGGTGTAGGCGGACTGGCAGTAGCTTCCGGCGCCGCTGCCGTGACATATGCTATCACCAATCTGGCCTTTGCCGGTGACCATGTTGTAGCTGCCAATACCATCTACGGCGGTACGTACAATCTGCTCAAGCACACGCTTTCCCGCTACGGCATCGATACAACCTTCGTCAACCCCGACGATTACGATGCAATGGAGAGCTCCATCAAGCCCAACACCAAACTGGTGTACATCGAGACGCTGGGTAATCCTAATTCTAACATTGAGGACATCGAGAGAGCTGCTGATATCGCTCACCGCCACGGCATTCCCCTTGTCATTGATAACACGTTCGGCACGCCCTATCTGATACGTCCTATTGAACACGGAGCAGATGTTGTTGTGCACAGCGCCACCAAGTTTATCGGCGGTCACGGAAGTTCTCTGGGCGGCGTCATCGTAGACGGCGGCACGTTCGACTGGAAGAGCAGCGACAAATTCCCCGGCTTCACCGAGCCAGATCCGTCATACCACGGCCTGCGCTTCGCTGATATACCCGCTCCGTTCGTAACACGTATCCGTGCATTGCTTCTGCGCGATGAGGGTGCCACAATCTCTCCGTTCAACGCCTGGATCCTGCTTCAGGGTCTGGAGACACTGAGCCTGAGAGTGGAGCGTCACGTAGAGAATACGCTGAAGATCATCGACTACCTTAAGACACAGCCTAAAGTGAAGAAGATAAATCACCCCTCTCTTCCTTCGCATCCCAATCACGACCTCTATGAGCGTTATTTCCCCAATGGCGCCGGTTCGATTTTCACCTTCGAAATAAACGGAGGTCAGGAGGAAGCATACCGCTTCATCGACAATCTCAAGATCTTCTCGCTCCTTGCCAATGTGGCCGACGTGAAGTCACTTGTCATCCACCCGCTCACCACCACTCACTCCGAGCTTACCCTTGAGGAGGCAGCAGAGCAGGGCATCTACCCGGGCACAATCCGTCTGTCTATCGGTACAGAGAATGTAGAAGACCTTATAGACGATCTCGACCAGGCATTCGCCAAGATCTGATAGAGAACTTATAATTCAGGTATATAATTAAGTAGGAGGTGGACACCATTCGTCGGTGTTCATCTCTTGCTTTGTATGTCAGACATGCATACTTGATTTATAAAGTATTATGCCTTTGGCTTGAAAGGCACATAATTCATGCACGACAGCTGCCATGCATTTACATGACAGCTGCGACGCATATGCATGGCAGCTGCGATGCATTTACACGACGGCTGTCGTGCATGAATTATATCAGATAAAAATTGTTTCCGCTGGCCTGTTGTGGATTCTAACGAGTGATTTTCTTAATCCATGAGAAGAGGTCGTCCAATGTATAATCGCCGCTGTGAGGACGATTCCATGCCAGGAGATAATTGACGTCTTTTCCTGCGTTCTGAAGTTTCATTGCCAGATTGAGGGGTATGGGAAACGCAGTGTCGCGATCTATGGAGCCGTGGCGAATATACCAGTGCGGAGCGACAGTCACGTTCGCCTGACCTATCTGAGTCATCGGATTCATCAGTGGCAGAAGGCGCTTGACCTCGTCGCTCACCTTGCCACCGTTCTTAGCGGCGCTGTAATCGGTAAAGTTGACGCTTGTGCCTTTCTCGTTGCCGAATTCCTCATTTTCGCCCGAGGCTGCGTTGCCAGCTACGCCCTTGCTGTCAAAGGCCGGCGCTGTTTTGAGCGCAGTCTTGCTGGCTACATAATTGAGATATGTGTTCATGTCGAGATCGATGATATATTCGCCAACCTGTTTGTGCGCCATGCCCGGGACTTTGGGAAGAGCACCCTGTGGCAGCTTTTTGCCCAAAGCTTCCTGAACTTTGCCACCGTTGATGGGCGGCGCGCCGAACGAGGCTGCCTCGGAAAACTTGAATCCTATTGAGTCAGGGATTTCTGCGCCGGCATCTTTGGCTGCCTGAGCCGAGGCTATGAGTTCGCATTTGATGAAATCCAGATAATTGTCCGCTGTGAGCTGTTTCCCGTCGGGCGTTCTAAGCCCCAGACTGTTGATGTAGGCGGGGAAGGCAGCTGCGAGTTCGCTGCTTACCTTCTGATGTTCGGCATCGGCTTTCTTGCGGCTGTCAGTGTTGCCGTAAAGCCATTCGTAAGCCATGTCTGCATGCTCCAGATCGGTAATGGGACAGTAGCATACGCTTGCGAAGACGTCGTCTCGCTCTTCGGCCGCTCCCATCGCTTTCAGATAGGGCTCATAGGCGGGGTTGTTGCCCGTGGCTCCCATCAGCGCGGACATTGCGCCGCCGGCGCTTGTGCCGTCGGTAATGATTTTTTCAGCGTCGCCCGGCATCTGACTGTCAAAATGCCTGAGATATCGTATGGCGGCCTTCAGATCCAGAATAGCCTTGGGCGCGCGACCTGTGTAGACGGTCTTCTTGCCGCGGCTCACGGTCGAATTTCTGCCTCGTGTGCCCGGGATGACCACCACATAGCCCTCCAGCAGAGCCCGACCCGTGGCGTCGCCGGCCTGTGGCGCTCCTGCTGCCGCCGCCATATAGCCGCCGACGTACGTCCTGAGAAATATGGGTGTCCGCTGCGTGGCGCCGGACGGCACAAATACATTGAGATACTGATAGGTGGAGTCTTCGACATTGGTTACATAATAAATATGAGTGTACGCGGTGTATTCCACCTTATTACCCTGCGGCATGACAAGCGTGGAGGCAACGCCGCTATTCGCATCAAACTGCAGTCTGACGGCAGGTCGCTTTGACGCGCTGCCGCATATCGCCGTCAAAAGGCAGGCAATACTCAAAACAAATTTCTTCATATTATCGTTGTCTAAAATCAGTCTGTATATAGGGCGACACGCACGATATGCATCGTGGTATTGGCAAGATGGATATTTGTCCTTTGTGTCGCGACAAATGTAGAAATTAATCGCCCAAGTACACGGCTGTTTGTAGCTGATCGCTGCAGAAATAGGATTTTTTTAGTGGCATATGTTATCTCTGAGCGGACACTTTGCTCTCTTCCTTCTCATTTTCGGACTTCCGGAGGGCAATGAAAGTACTCGCTAATACAGACCTGCGAATGATCGTTCGTTAGAAAAGAAAACTTATCCCGCGCAGACCGGAATTTATGTACTCAGAAGAAGTCCTTTGATGCAGATGACTGACCTGTGAACATGATGTGTTTACTATCTGATTATGCATAGCGGAAAAACCTTCTTCACACAAGAAAAACTACATAGGACATGTTTTAAACTACAAAGGAGATAATTTGAATTATGTACCTTGTGTTTTTACTCTCTTTTATTAGACCTTTACTGACATTCGTATCAATGTTGATATACAGTAAATTGTACGTGCTTTGATATAGCAAAACTTTATGACACTTATTTCTGCCACTCCCTTGTGTGGCTTGACTCTCATTTACCGGGCGCTGCGACAAGGGTAGGGGAGATTCTCTCGTGAAGAGTATATAACGCGTCCCCGGGCTATTGATGATAGTTGCCGTACCTGGGGCAGGATCGATTTTTCTTAAGCTTGGCTCTTTCCAATTTCTCCCGATAGTGTGTTATAATATATGTTCTCTATCCGGCTGTTATCAAAATAAATAGTTTGCTCTTACTTGTTCTTTCCTGACAAATAGGTATCTTTGCATTCGGAATCGTCGGCAATATTTCCTTTATATCGGTAGTATGACAGAGTGGGTCGACATGAATAGAACAATTATTGAGATAAATATATCAACGATGAAAGGCAAATTTTGGTACACTGCGCTCGTTGCTGCGATGGTATGCGGGCTTGTTTTTATTGCAGGAGCATGCTCCTCAGACCCGGACAATGACAGCAAATCGACGCTGCCTCGTTTTTCCGGCATTATGTTTACGCCTTCCACCCTTACGGCCGGCACTACAGTTACGGCTACCGCCGTTCAGGCCAAGAAAGGAAAACTGCTGGACAGGACTCAGTATTCGTGGTCGTTCAGCAGCGAAGAGGGATCTCTGAACAGCGACAAGAGAGGTGTGTTTTATACCAATGACCATGCTGATCCTACCTGCCGTGTGACGCTGCCTACCACGCCGGGTACATATACGCTGACTTTTACGGGCGTGTACAATGTCTCGGGTCATGCGGACAACGCTACTGAGTCGCAGGACATCGAGGGCGGACAGGTGGTCTACACAACATCGCCTCTGACATGCTCCGTCGTGATAACACGCAAAGTACAAGTAAAATAACATAACTATTTATGACACTTATAAAAAGTATATCCGGTTTCCGCGGAACTATAGGCGGAAAGCCCGGTGACACTCTCAATCCGCTCGACATTGTAAAGTCGGTGTCTGCGTACGCCACATTAAGGCGCAGGTCTTACAAGGGCAATGGTAAAATTGTTGTCGGCAGGGATGCGCGCATCAGCGGTCCGATGGTGTCCCGCGTAGTATGCGGCACACTTATGGGCATGGGCTATGACGTGGTGAATATTGGTCTGGCCTCCACCCCGACGACCGAACTGGCAGTTATCATGGAGCAGGCCGACGGCGGAATCATCCTGACCGCAAGCCATAACCCGCGCCAGTGGAACGCACTCAAGCTTCTTAATGAGAAGGGAGAGTTCCTGAGCAAGGCGGAAGCAGAGGAGGTGGTCAAAATAGCGGATAGCGGCGATTTTGAATACGCTGACGTGGATCATCTAGGGTCATATAAAGAGGATTTCAGCTTTGACGACAAGCATATCGATCTGGTCAAGTCACTGAAGCTCGTCGACGTGGAAGCTATTCACAAGGCCAACTTTAAAGTGGCGCTCGACACGGTCAACAGTGTGGGCGGCATAATCCTGCCCAAGCTCCTGAAGGAACTGGGCGTGGACCTTATCGACGGCCTTTATCTGGAGCCCACCGGTGATTTCAAACACAATCCCGAGCCTCTTGAGAAGAACCTTGGCGATATCATGGCCCTGATGCGCTCCGGCAAGTATGACATTGGCTTTGTTGTAGATCCTGATGTTGACAGGCTCGCTCTTATTGACGAGAAGGGCAATATGTACGGCGAGGAGTATACGCTCGTCACGGCGGCCGACTATGTGTTGCAGCACACGCCGGGCAATACAGTCTCCAATCTGTCTTCCACCCGCGCTCTCGCTGATGTTACTGCCAAGTACGGCTGTAAATACACTCCTTCGGCTGTAGGAGAGGTGAATGTGGTGACCAAGATGAAGGAAGTACATGCCGTGATAGGCGGCGAAGGAAATGGCGGTGTGATCTATCCCGCTGCTCACTACGGTCGCGACGCTTTGGTGGGAATAGCGCTCATCCTTTCTTATTTGGCCAAGCTCGGAGTTAAGACGTCCGAAATGCGCGCCAGATATCCCCGCTATGAGATGGCCAAAAACCGTATCGACCTGAAGCCCGGCGTTAATCCCGATGTAGTTCTCGCTCAGGTGAAAGAGAAATATGCCGATTATAATCTCACCACCATAGACGGTGTCAAGATTGATTTCCCCGACTGCTGGGTACACCTAAGAAAGAGCAATACCGAGCCGATAATCCGTGTCTACAGCGAAGCCGCCACCAAAGAGAAGGCGCAGAAGCTGGGCGAGGACTTCGTAAAGGTCGTGGACGACATTATAAATAAAGGCTGAGTTTAGAATAACCAACACGTCGAGGGTTCCCCTTTCGGCGAAAACAGTTGCTGTTACATAAAAAGGCCGATATCTTTCTCCCTGTAAGAAGGATATCGACCATTTTCGTCTTTTGTTTTTACCGGTATTAATATCATATGTTCTGGCACTGCTCCTTGAGGGCGGTATATTCTTCCGTCGGACTGCCGTCGCTCTTCAGAATGGTAAATGTGCTGACGCGCTTCTCCTTTTCCGCTACCGGACCGTATCGCAGTTGCACGATAGCTCTCTGCCATGACCGGCCTTCCTTGGTGTATACCTTAATCAGTTTCCTTAGATTCAGTCCTGACAGCCAGAGGTTCACCTCTGATTTGCTCCAGAGGCTTTTAGGCATTACAATGGCTATTTCGCCGTTTCTCCTGAGCAGTAATGACGCCGCACGGGCAATGTCATCCATGTTCAGAGAGGACTGCATGCGCCATGTCTTTCTGCCGCTGTCACTTTTGCTTCGGCTGCCGGCGAAAGCATCCTCTTGTACGGGGTCGAAATAGGGAGGGTTGCACAAAATCAGGTCGAACGAGTGCGGCGCAAAGAGCGGATGACCGTGTATGAGCTCCCTGACGTCGCCGCATATCCACTCGCTCATGCCCCCGGGCAATGCGAGCCTGGCGTTCTCCTTCGCGGTCGCTATTGCGGGCTCGGAGATGTCTATGCCGATGAGCTTTGCCTGAGCGTTCCGGCACAGAAGCCTCCTGCACGCCATTATGCCGATGACTCCGGAGCCCGTGCATATGTCGGCTATCTTGCCGCCGTTGTTTATGTCGGCCAGCATACCGAGCATCACGGCGTCCGTTCCGATGCCCATGCTGCTGTTTCCGCTCTTCAGCGCTATTCCTCCGATATAGGTTGATTTGTCCTCGTTTATGTTGCTCATTTATACAGTTTCCCTTATACGACATGCAAAAATAAATCAGAACTTAATTATAGCCTCGTTTTTTATCGCTAAATTTGCAAGCGCTTTGTATTCCCCTTGTATTGAGGGAAGAATCCTTTAGACATTTAATATGGGTGATAGTGATAATCCGCACATACAACTTATAGCTGATCAAAGCGAGGACTTTGAAAATCTTACGTCTGTTTCTCTCACGGACGATGTGGTCGGCATTCTGCCGCTGAGGAATATGGCTTTATTCCCGGCGGTGGTGATGCCTTGCACTATTGGCAGGAGCTCAAGCCTGAGTCTCCTCAAGGAGGCAGAAAAGTCGAATGCTTTAATTGGCGTTGTAAGTCAGAAGAAGCCCGATATCGACGCTCCGGCGCTTACCGATCTATATTCAATAGGTACTCTCGCAAGGGTGCTCAAGGTGATAACTCTGCCCGATGATACTCACACGGCGATAATCCAGGGTATAACACGAATAAAACTGGTGTCGGCTGTAGAGACAGAACCTCAGCTCAGGGCTAAGGTGTCCGTATTGCCTTTTACCGCTCCTGGTAAGAAGGACGATGAGTTCTCGGCTCTGTCATCAGCTATCCGCTCAACGTGGCAGAAATTCATTTCTCTGGTCAAGCAGAACTCGCCTATGCAGTTTTCTCAGGGCTTTGCGCCAAATATTCAGTTGCCGTCGGACGACCGGATTATGGTAAACTTTGTAGCCGCCAGTCTGCCCGTTACTGTCAAGGAGAAGAACGATATGCTGCGAATAGGGTCGCTGAAAAAACGCGGCTGGAAGCTGATGTCGCTGCTCTCAAGAGAATACAAGCTAATGTCCCTGAAGGCTAATATTCAGGACAAGACCCGCATTGAGCTTGACCGTCAGCAGAAGGAATATTTCCTCCATCAGCAGATCAAGAACATTCAGGAGGAATTGGGGGAGAACCCAGAGAGCTCGGAGCTGAATAAGCTGGAGGAGAAGATTTCTTCGCTACCTGAATCGACTCAGGAGGAAGCAAAGCGCGTGCTCTCCCAATTGCGCTCTCTGCCATCCCAGTCGCCCGATTATTCGCCCCTGCTGTCATGGCTCAGGACGGTGACGTCTCTGCCGTGGAATAAGACTACGGTGGACAATCTGAATATCGCCCACGCTAAAAACGAGCTCTCTAAGGCGCATTACGGTCTGGACAATGTCAAGGAGAGAATACTTGAGATGATATCTACCTTGTCTCTCCACGGAGAGGCAGTGGCTCCCGTTTTCCTTTTCTATGGTCCTCCAGGAGTAGGGAAGACCTCGATGGCCCTGAGCATCGCGAAGGCGCTGGGCCGCGAGTATGTCCGTGTGTCCCTCGGCGGTATTCACGACGAGGCAGAGATACGCGGGCACAGGCGTACTTATGTCGGTGCAATGCCGGGAAGAATTATAGCTTCTCTTATCAAAGCGCATTCTTCTAATCCGGTTTTTGTCCTCGATGAGATAGACAAGGTGACTTCTTCTCCTGCTACCGGCGATCCAGCTTCTGCTCTTCTGGAGGTGCTTGACCCCGAGCAGAACTCTGCCTTCCACGACAATTACATTGACATTGATTTTGATCTCTCCAAGGTGATGTTTATCGCTACTGCCAATAGCCTTTCCACCATTCCCTCGCCTTTGCTCGACCGTATGGAGCCTATAGAGATGAGCGGGTATATGATGGAGGAGAAAGTGGAGATAGCCAGACGTTATCTCCTGCCTCGGGCTTTGCGTAATGCCGGGCTGACCGGAGAAAACAAGAAAACCATCACACGACAGGGATTGGAATTGCTCATTACACAGTATACGCGAGAGAGCGGTGTAAGGCAGCTGGAGCGCAAGCTCGACGAGGTAATGAGAAAGGTGGCTCTGAGCATCGTTGCTCCATCTCTTTCGCCCATAGGAAGCAAGAATGCAAAGTCCTTCAGAACTATTACCCCGTCCATTATAACTACGCTACTCGGCAAGCCGCTGTTTCCGCCTCAGCTTCGCGAGAAGCAGGGCTATCCCGGCGTGGCTATAGGAATGGCGTGGACAAGTGCCGGCGGAGTAATCCTTTTCATCGAGACCAGTCTGAGCCATGGTACAGGCGGGCAGCTTACCCTGACAGGAAACCTCGGAGATGTGATGAAAGAATCGGCGATGCTGGCCGTAGAGTATATTAAAGCGCATGCAGACTCCCTTTCGATCGACTGGCGCATCTTTTCCCATTGGAATATCCATATACACGTTCCCGAAGGAGCTACTCCCAAGGACGGCCCATCTGCCGGAATAACTATCGCGGTATCCATAGCTTCCGCTTTGACTTCTAAGCCTGTGCGCATGAACTTTGCCATGACTGGCGAGCTGACGCTCACAGGACGAGTGCTCCCTGTAGGTGGCATAAAGGAGAAGATTCTCGCAGCACGGTCTTATGGCATCACTGATATTATATTGCCTGACGGCAATAGTCGTGACGTGCAGGAGATACCTCAGAAATATGTTTCCTCCCTTACCTTTCATTACGTAGACAATCTGGCGCAGGTTTTTTCTCTGGCTCTGTGTGACGGCAAGGCTTCCCAAAAGAACAGTGGTCTGGATAATATTTAGGCTCTATGCAGTATACCTTAGAACATAAATCTTCTGATTCGGAGGCGAGAGCAGGCGTTATCACCACTGCACACGGCGAAATCCGGACGCCGATATTTATGCCGGTGGGAACGCAGGGGACGGTCAAGGCCGTGCTTGCAAATGATCTCGAGAATGAAGTTAAGGCTCAGATTATTTTAGGCAATACTTACCACCTCTACCTGAGGCCCGGAGTTGATATTATCCAGAAAACTGGCGGACTGCATAAATTTATTTCATGGCCAAGACCTATACTCACAGACAGTGGCGGATTTCAGGTGTTCTCCCTCTCCGGTATACGAAAGATAACGGATGAAGGATGCCATTTCAGATCGAATATTGACGGTAGCAAGCACTTTTTCTCTCCGGAAAAGGTAATGGAGGTAGAGCGTCAGATAGGTGCAGACATCATGATGGCCTTTGACGAATGTCCTCCGGGAGATGCTCCCTACGATTATGCCCGCAAAAGCTTGACGCGTACGGAGAAATGGCTTGAACGGTGCTTCGCGTATTTTAATGCTCATGGGCCTCTGTACGACTATTCTCAGGCCTTGTTCCCCATTGTCCAGGGATGCGTTTACGAGGATCTGCGGACCGAAAGTGCTCTCAACGCCATGAATTATGATGCCGAGGGCTATGCAATAGGTGGATTGGCCGTAGGAGAAAGCGCAGAAGATATGTATCGCGTGATTTCTCTCGTGTGCTCCATACTGCCTGCCAACCGCCCACGCTACCTGATGGGTGTGGGGACACCCGAAAACATTCTCGAGGCTATATCGCGGGGCGTCGATATGTTTGACTGTGTGATGCCGTCGCGTAATGGTCGCAACGCTATGCTGTTTACTACGCAGGGCATCATGAACGCCCGGAACAGTAAATGGAAGGACGACTTTTCTCCTATAGACATTAACGGGTATGCAGGAGTGGACAGACAATATACCAAGGCCTACCTGCATCATCTTTTCAAGGCCGGCGAGATTCTGGCTCTGGAGATATCGACAATCCATAATCTGGCATTCTATACGGGACTTATGCGTACAGCTCGCGAGCATATTCTCTCTAATGACTTTTCTGATTGGAAAGCTTCGATACTTCCCCAAATAATGCGGCGTATATGATAGTAAGAAGATTGAAGCTCATCTTACGCTCGGTCAAAGCCTATTTTGCGCCTGACAAGAATGTCGAGAAAGCCCTCGGCGTTACCGCTAAAAAAGAGCGAGGCGGCCGTCCGTTCTTAGGAAAGATAGACTTTTATATCATTCGGAAATTCCTGGGCACGTATTTCTTCTCTATCGCGCTCATCATGGCTATCGCCACGATCTTCGATTTTAATGAGCGAATAGACAAGTTTACCTCATCCCACGCTACCTGGCAGGAAATAATATTTGATTATTATCTCAACTTTATCCCGTATCTGGCGAACCTGTTCAGCGCCCTCTTCGTCTTTATCAGCGTTATTTTCTTTACTACAAAACTCGCAGACAACTCGGAGATCATCGCTATGCGCGCCGCCGGAATGGGTTACAAGCGACTGTTGCGCCCTTACATGGTATCCGCGACGCTGATAGCACTATTGTCCTTGTTCCTATCCGCCTTCATCATTCCGCATGGCAACGTCGAGAGGCTGCGCTTCGATGAGCAATATATCCATAAGCGTAAGGTAACTACGGCGGAGAATGTGCAGCTGCAGGTAGACACGGGTGTCGTGGCCTATATTCAGCACTTCGATAATGATACGCGCTCGGGCTTCAATTTTTCTCTTGACAAGTTTGAGAACAAAAAGCTTGTGTCCCATCTTACGGCGTCCAGCATACAGTATGATACATTGTCCTCGCGTCCATATCACTGGAAAATCCACGATTACCAGATAAGGAGTCTGCACGGAATGAGGGAGAAGATCACCGAGGGTGCTGAGGCTGACACGACCATTATGATGGAGCCGGCAGACTTTATGTATTCCCGCGATCAGCAGGAGACAATGACTTCGCCACAGCTCTATCGGTTTATAGAAAAGCAGAAATTGAGAGGCGCTTCCAATCTGAGCATGTTTCAGGTAGAGTTTCACAAGCGCATCGCCTCCCCATTTGCGGCATTCATCCTGACCATAATCGGCGTGTCGCTGTCTATCGAAAAGCGCAAGGGAGGAATGGGGCTCTCGCTCGGAATAGGCATGGCGCTGAGTTTCTCGTACATTCTTTTCCAGACAGTATCCTCTACCTTCGCTGTCAACGCCGGCTGGCCGCCGCTTTTGTCGGCATGGATACCGAATATCATATTCTCAATAATAGCATTTATTCTTTACCGCAGAACACCCAAATAAGCAATATCCGATATGGACTTTTATAACTTAGATTTAGACGATAAAATCCTGGATGCAGTAGATGCAAACAATTACACAGAATGCACACCAATTCAGGAGAAAACAATACCTGCAATATTAGAGGGGCATGATGTCCTTGGTGTTGCCCAGACAGGCACGGGCAAGACAGCAGCTTATCTGTTGCCTATAATACAGCGCCTGTATCAGTCTGCCGGGAAGGCAGAAGGCATAAGAAGTATAATAATGGCGCCTACACGTGAACTGGCGCATCAGATAGACCAGGCCATGGAGGGTTTCTCCTACTTTGTTCCACTGTCCTCTTTGGCAATATACGGAGGAAACGACGGTATACGGTTTGAGCAAGAAAGCCGCAGCCTAAGATTAGGCGCAGACATGATCGTCGCCACTCCCGGCCGCCTTCTGGCGCATATACAGCTGGAAAATCCTGATTTTTCTCAGGTGAAATTTTTTGTATTGGACGAGGCCGACAGACTTCTCGATATGGGCTTTTATGATGATATTATGTCCATCGCCCAGTTGTTGCCCGACAGCTGCCAGAAGATAATGTTCTCGGCTACGATGCCAGATAAGATCAGGCAACTCTCACTACAGTTGCTCCGCAATCCTGTAGAGGTCAGAATAGCAGTCTCCAAGCCAGCCGATACGGTGAAGCAGTATGTATGCTATGCTTCCGAGAGCGCCAAGACAAGGGTCATCTGCGATTTGTTCGCCCGTCGTCCAGACCTCAATAGAGTCATAATTTTCGCGTCCTCCAAGAAGAAGGTCAAGGCCCTGTCTATCGAACTGCAAAAGATGAAGATTAATGTCGCTGAGATGCATTCCGATCTGGACCAGAAGAAGAGAGAGGAGACAATGATGGATTTCAGAAACAATCATATCTCAGTTCTGGTTGCGACCGATATCATTTCGCGAGGAATAGATATAGATGACATCAATCTTATTATAAACTATGATGTGCCATCCGATCCTGAAGATTATGTGCACCGAGTGGGCCGTACTGCCCGTGCAGGGCGCGGCGGATATGCACTGACCCTTGTATGTAATGCTGACAGAGGTCGGCTGAAAGACATTATCCGGCTTACGGGCAATAACCTGACAAAATACGATATCCCCACAGGCCTCGCCGGCGAGGAAAAAGAGGACGAACGGGGCGAAAAGCGTGCGTCCGGCAACAGAAGACGCAATCCGCATAGGCGTTCGGGCAACAGGAAGCCCAGGAATGGCAGAAGAGGCGATAATAAAGCTCATGGAAGCGCACCTCAAAATAACCCGATGGCTGAGAATAAACAATAGGATTCCAGGGCGAAAGCTTATAGGTATCGCTGTCTGGTAAAAGTGGATGGCAAAAGCATATCCCGGGCGCCGGTTTTCGGAGCCCGGACTCTTGCTACGGCCTTGTTCTGCAATCTGGTTAAAGCCGGAAAATCAATTCCCGGCTCGCGAGGCGGCTTGCGGCATTCTTCAATTGGGTATTATGCATTTGTGAATACTTGATTTTCTTCTTTGGAACAGGAGAAAAATCACCTTTGCAATATATTGGAAATCAATACTATTTAAGAGGCAAAACTACAATTGAGAAGATTTTTCCTATGTGCCTTGTGTTTTTCCTTAGGTGCTTTGCCGTTTTCAGCGCAAACGGAAGGGTTTTCCGGATGTGCGGGAATGATGTCTTACAAAAGCGAATATTCATCTTTTATTCACCTTTTATGCTTGGAGAGAACGTCTGGATAAGCGATATTTTCTGCAGGTAAGAACGATAATGTGTGGAAGTCCGGACTGGCAATGCGCTCTTCTTTATCTGTTCAATTGCGATGGGGTATCTGACATCCATAACTTTTTATCGTTGAATCATAAAGTTTTTGGTTCAATTTTTGGCGATATATTATTATTCTTCGTAACTTTGCACCCCGTAAGGTGAACTCAGTCTCATACCGATAAAGATTTAGTAGAGACCTTATCATCAATAAAACAAAGAAATAAATATAGCATAGCAATGTCGAAGATTTGTCAAATTACCGGAAAGCGCGCGATGCGTGGTAACAATGTGGCGCATTCTAAATTGCGTACTAAGCGCACATTTGATGCGAACCTCTTTACGAAGAAATTCTATTATCCTGAAGAGGATTGCTGGATTAGTCTGACTATATCCGCTGCAGGACTGAGACTGATTAACAAGATTGGTCTTGACGCAGCTCTCAAGAGTTCCATCGAGAAGGGTTATTGCGACCTTAAGGATATCAGAGTTTTAGCATAAATAAAATATAAAGGAGAAAAATCATGGCTGGAAAAAAAGCTAAAGGAAATAGAGTGCAGGTGATTCTGGAATGCACGGAGATGAAGAATAGCGGTCTGCCCGGTACTTCTCGCTATGTGACAACAAAGAATCGCAAAAATACAACTGAGCGCTTGGAGCTTAAGAAATATAATCCTATCCTCAAGCGCATGACTATTCATAAGGAAATTAAGTAAATCGATAAGAAATGGCAAAGAAAGTTGTTGCAACTCTTCACGAGGGTAATAAAGACGGTCGCTCTTATTCTAAGGTCATCAAGATGGTGAAAAGCCCCAAGACCGGAGCGTATATATTTGATGAGCAGATGGTGCCCAACGAAAAAGTAAAAGAGCATCTGAAAAAGTAGTAAACTTGAGACCTCTATCAGGTAAAGATACTGAAGGCAAGGATTGGCGTAGTTTATTTCGCAATTCTTGCTTTTTTTGTAGGATTTTATGGCGAAGATAGTGGGGTTTTTCTTAACTTTGCGTAAGTAGCCAATCGGAATAGTGGCCTCAGGATTTGTATACAATTTCTTTCTAAATACAGACATGTATTCTTTGTTATGGAGCCTTTAAAGCATGAATGTGGCGTAGCTCTTGTGCGCCTGTTAAAACCGCTAAAATATTACCAGCAGAAATATGGAACATGGAGATATGGCCTTAATAAGCTGTATCTGATGATGGAGAAGCAACATAACCGCGGACAGGAAGGTGCTGGCTTTGCGTGCATCAAGATGCATGCGCCCGCGGGTGAGGAATACATTTATCGTGAGCGTGCAATAGGCAACACCGCAATACAGGAAATCTTCGGACGCGCTTCGCAGACACTGGACGGCTATCTCTCGGGCAACAAGGAAGTGGACGCAGATCTGGCAGAGAGATATATTCCCTACGCCGGAGAGATATACATGGGGCACCTCAGATATTCTACTACCGGCAGGGCCGGTCTGGCATATATTCATCCTTTCCTCCGTCGCCATTCCTGGCCTGCGCGCAACCTCTGCATCTGTGGCAACTTCAATATTACCAATGTCGACGAAGTGTTCTCCAATCTCACTTCGCGCGGACAGCATCCCCGTTATAATGCCGATACATATCTCATGCTGGAGCAGTTGGGACACAGGCTGGATCGCGAGAGTGAAAGAATATACGCCATGGGTAAAAAGGAGAATCTCTCTGGCAAGGACCTCTCGCTCTACATCGAGGATCATATCGATATGGCCCGTGTGTTCCGCGAGTCTGCTCCGCTATGGGACGGAGGATATGTCATTTGCGCTATCACCGGCAGTGGCGAAACTTTTGCGATGAGAGATCCGTGGGGCATTCGTCCTGCTTTCTGGTACAAGGACAATGATCAGGTAGTAGTGGCTTCCGAGCGCCCGGTTATTCAGACCTCCTTCGATGTGACTTCCGACTGTGTTCATGAGCTCGAGCCCGGTCAGGCTATCATAATAAGCAAGCATGGAGACATCCGCTTCGAGCAGATACTGCCTCCTAAGAAATATGCCGCTTGCTCATTCGAGAGGATCTATTTCAGCCGCGGCAGCGACAAGGATATCTACCGTGAGAGAAAAGCGCTGGGCGCAGGACTGCTGAAGCCTATTCTCAAAGCCATAGATAACGACATCGACCATACCGTGTTCTCTTTTATTCCCAATACGGCGGAATCGGCTTTTTACGGAATGATAGAGAGCTTCAATAATTATCTGAATCAGAAGAAGGCCGAGGAGATAGAAAGCCTGGGACCAAATATTACAAAACAAGATCTGCTGCGCATACTCTCTCATAAGGTGCGGCAGGAGAAGGTGGCGTGGAAGGATATCAAGATGCGCACCTTCATTGCTGAAGGCGGAAGCAGAAATGACCTTGTGGCCCATGTCTACGACATCACCTACGGCAGCCTCAAAGAGAAGGAGGACAACCTCGTTATTATTGATGATAGTATTGTGCGCGGCACTACTTTAAAAGAGAGTATCATCCGCATACTCGACCGTCTGGAGCCCAAACGGATAGTAGTATGCTCTTCTGCTCCGCAGATACGCTATCCTGACTATTACGGCATCGATATGCCGAGGCTGGAGGAGTTTATCGCCTTTCGCGCAGCAATCAAATTGCTTGAGAATAAGGACATGGAGGATGTTATCCGGCAGACCTACACGCAGTGTAAGCAGCAGGCGGGCCTGCCGAACGAGGAAATATCCAACTGTGTGAAGAATATCTACGCTCCGTTTACGGATGAAGATATATCGGATAAGATGGCCGAAATGCTCAAGTCAAACGAGGTCAAAGCCGAGATAAAGATCGTCTTTCAGGATTTGGCCGGCTTGCACAAAGCCTGCCCGCATTCTCCCGGCGACTGGTATTTCAGCGGAGATTATCCCACATACGGCGGCACAAGGCGTGTCAATCAGGCCTTTGTTAATTATTACGAGAATATATACATTAAAAATCACGACTGATACGAACGATGAGGAAAGTCAGACTTATATTAGATGACGGAAATGTGTTTAACGGCTTCTCTTTCGGCGCGGAGCATCCCGCAGTCGGAGAAGTTGTGTTTAATACGGCGATGACCGGGTATCCGGAAAGCCTTACTGACCCGTCTTATGCCGGCCAGATGCTGACATTAACTTACCCGCTGATCGGTAATTATGGCGTCCCTCCCTTTACTGTTGAGCCCAACGGCCTTGCCACTTTCATGGAGAGCTGCAAGATACATGTTTCTGCTCTTATCGTAAGCTGGTACAGCGAGGAGTATAGCCATTGGAACGCAGTAGAGAGCCTGTCCGCCTGGCTGAAGCGGGAGAATATCCCTGCCATTTGCGGCGTCGATACACGTGCCCTGACCAAGCTCATCCGTGAGCATGGCGTGATGATGGGCAAGATAGTGTTTGATGAAGATCCGCAGACCATCACATATGGCAATTATGGCGATACCAATTATGTCAGCCTCGTGTCCTGCAAGGAGATAATCCATTACAATCAGGGGAAAGGCAACAAGAAAGTACTGCTGGTAGATTGCGGCGTGAAAAACAATATCCTGCGCTGCCTGATACGCCGAGGCGTTGAGGTAATCCGTGTCCCCTGGGATTATGATTTCAACGAGATGGACTTTGACGGCCTGTTCCTGGCTAACGGCCCAGGCGATCCTGAGACCTGTGCCGTGACGGTAGATCACATCCGCCAGTTTCTCTCTTCCCCGAAGGTTCGCCCCGTCATGGGTATCTGTATGGGCAATCAGCTCCTCTCCAAGGCCGCCGGCGCCAGAATCTACAAATTGAAATACGGCCACCGCAGTCACAATCAGCCCGTGCGGCTTGTGGGTACAAATAAGTGCTACATCACGAGCCAGAATCACGGATATGCGGTGGACGCTTCCACATTGCCGGATGACTGGGAAGAATTGTTCGTAAATATGAATGATGGTTCCAACGAAGGTGTGCGCCACAAAAACCGCCCGTGGTTCAGCGCACAGTTCCATCCTGAAGCTTGCAGCGGACCTCTCGATACAGAGTTCCTCTTTGACGAATACTTGAAACTATTTTAATTGACGAAAATGAAAGACCCAAATATTAAGAAGGTATTATTGCTAGGATCAGGAGCGCTGAAGATAGGTGAGGCGGGAGAATTTGACTATTCCGGTTCGCAGGCGCTCAAGGCTCTCAGAGAGGAAGGGATAGAGTCGGTACTGATAAATCCCAACATTGCTACTGTCCAGACGAGTGAAGGTGTGGCTGACCGCATTTACTTCTTACCGGTAACGCCTTTCTTCGTCGAGCAGGTAATAGAAAAGGAGCGTCCGCAGGGCATATTGCTGGCCTTCGGCGGCCAGACGGCCCTCAACTGCGGCGTGGCTCTGTACAAGAGCGGCGTGCTGGAGAAGTATAATGTAAAAGTTCTTGGTACACCGGTCCAGTCTATCATAGATACCGAAGACAGGGAATTGTTTGTAGACAGGCTCAAGGAGATTAACGTCAAGACCATCAGCAGCGAGGCATGCGAGAACATCGAACAGGCCCGCAAGGCTGCCAAAGACCTGGGCTATCCGGTCATAATACGTGCCGCCTACGCTCTTGGAGGTCTTGGCTCTGGCTTCTGCGACAATGAAGAGGAGCTGAACAAACTGGCCGAGAAGGCATTCTCTTTCTCTCCGCAGGTGCTGGTAGAGAAGAGCCTGCGCGGCTGGAAGGAGATAGAATATGAGGTGGTGCGCGACCGTTATGATAACTGCATCACGGTTTGTAACATGGAGAACTTTGACCCGCTCGGCATCCATACGGGCGAGAGCATTGTCGTGGCTCCATCGCAGACTCTGACAAATCATGATTACCAGAAGCTCCGCTCGCTGAGCATTCGCATCATACGCCATATCGGCATTGTCGGCGAGTGTAATGTGCAGTACGCCTTTGACCCGGACTCTGACGATTATCGCGTGATAGAGGTTAACGCCCGCTTGAGCCGTTCCTCGGCTCTGGCATCCAAGGCTACCGGTTATCCTCTGGCCTTTGTAGCCGCCAAGCTTGGTCTCGGCTATGGCCTCTTTGAGCTGAAGAACTCTGTCACCAAGACCACGAGCGCTTTCTTTGAACCGGCACTGGACTATGTAGTCTGCAAGATACCCCGTTGGGACCTTAGCAAGTTCAGAGGCGTGGACAGAGAGATCGGCTCCAGCATGAAGTCAGTCGGCGAAGTGATGGCTATAGGCCGCACCTTTGAGGAAGCCATACAGAAAGGCCTCAGAATGATAGGGCAGGGCATGCACGGCTTTGTGGACAACAAGGATCTCCACGTGGATGACGTGGAAGCCAAGTTGAAGGCCCCGACAGACAAGCGTATCTTTGTCATATACGAGGCTTTTGCCAACGGGTATTCCATCGACCGCGTGCACGAGCTTACAAAGATAGACAGATGGTTCCTCCAGAGGCTCTATGCAATATATACGACAAATAAGGAGCTGAAGCAGTGTAAGAACATCAACATCCTGGACAATGACCTCCTGCGTCGGGCCAAGATGCAGGGATTCTCCGATTTCCAGATAGCACGTGCGCTTGGGCTTGACAAGGAGATGAAGATGAGCGAGGCCATCTTGACTGTGCGCCGCCGTCGCAAGCAGGTGGGCATCGTGCCCCATGTTAAGCAGATAGACACTCTTGCAGCAGAATATCCCGCTCAGACGAACTATCTGTATATGACCTACAACGCCGAGACGGATGACATAGTCTACAGCCACGACCGCCGTTCGATCATTGTGCTTGGCAGCGGCGCTTACAGAATTGGTAGCTCCGTCGAATTTGACTGGTGCGGCGTTCAGGCGCTCAATACGATTCGCAAGGCCGGCTACAGGAGCGTGATGATAAACTATAATCCCGAGACGGTGTCGACCGACTATGATATGTGCGACCGCCTGTATTTCGACGAGCTCACCTTTGAGCGCGTGATGGATATCGTAGAGGCGGAGAGTCCCAAGGGCGTCATTGTCTCGACGGGCGGTCAGATCCCCAACAACCTTGCTATGCGCCTTGACGAGCAGCGTGTCCCCATTCTCGGCACGGCGGCCGTCGATATCGACCGCGCAGAGGACCGCGAGAAATTCTCCGAGATGCTCGGTAAGATAGGCGTTGACCAGCCGGAATGGAGCGCACTGACGGACATGGACGGCATCAAGGAGTTCACCCGCCGCGTAGGCTTCCCCGTGTTGGTGCGCCCCTCGTATGTGCTCTCCGGAGCCGCAATGAATGTGTGCTCCAATGAGGAAGAGCTCGAGCGCTTCCTGAAGCTTGCGGCCAATGTCAGCGAGGATCATCCCGTCGTCGTCAGCAAATTTATTCAGCGCGCCAAGGAGATCGACTTCGATGCCGTAGCGCGTCATGGCGAAATCATGGCTTACGCAATATCCGAACATATTGAGTTCGCCGGCGTGCATTCCGGTGATGCAACCCTCGTGTTCCCGCCGCAGAAACTATATGTCGAGACTGTGAGGAGAATCAAGCGCATAAGCAGAAAGATAGCTTCGGCGCTCCACATCAACGGGCCGTTCAATATCCAGTATATGGCTTCGGACAACAAGATTCTCGTGATCGAATGCAACCTGAGGGCTTCGCGCTCGTTCCCGTTTGTCAGCAAGGTGCTCAAGCTTAATTTCATCGAGCTGGCCACCAAGATCATGCTGTCCCTGCCCGTAGAGAAGCCGACGAAGAACCTGTTTGACCTGGATTACGTGGGCATCAAGGCCAGCCAGTTCTCATTCAACAGGCTTCAGAAGGCCGACCCTGTGCTTGGCGTGGACATGTCCTCGACCGGAGAGGTGGGCTGTCTGGGCGACGATACCGACAGCGCACTCCTGCTGAGCATGCTCTCCGTCGGTGTGCGTGTGCCGAAGCACAACATACTGCTTTCTACCGGCGATGCCAAGCAAAAGGCCGAGATGCTCGACGCCTGCCGTATGTTGTCCGAACACGGATACAAACTGTACGCTACGCCCGGTACATCGCGCTATCTGGAGGAGAACGGCATCGCGAATACTCTTGTGAGATGGCCGAGCGAGGCCGAAGGACCTCAGGCTCTCGAAATGCTGCACAAGAAATGCTTCGATCTGGTAGTGAATATCCCCAAGAATCTGACTACGACGGAGCTGGATAACGGGTACAAGATACGCCGTGCTTCCATTGACCTCAATGTACCGTTGCTCACCAATTCCCGCCTGGCTACCGCATTTGTCGCAGCCTTCTGCCGCATGAAGGAAGAGGAATTGCCGATCAAATGCTGGGGCGAGTATGGAATGACTGCCGCTGAGAGCAATATTTAAGTGGCGTGTTGCATGAACTCCGAGAGCCCATGCAAATCCGCATGAATTCTTTCTGAGAGATTAATAGAAACAATATCGTAGCCCCCTTCCGCCTCTGTGTGGAAGGGGGTTGCTTAATCTTTATATTGCAGTGTCCGGTAAACATAGTGCGCCCTTCTCTAATCCATTTTAGATGCGGATAACTAATTGACAGACAGTACCCCTTGGAAGGACAAAATTACATTTGAGGTGTTTTAAAACATCTCAAATGTAGTTTTTCTCAAGTGCCTTGTGAGAATCATAGCATGCGGAATGTTTTTTGGAGTGTGCATAAATGAGTATTCGGGGAATGGGAATATTCATCGCTTACGCGCTCAAAGGTAGTGTCGGAGGGCTGCCTCCGACGACCAGAAGGAATTCTGGAAGCCTGTGTAAGTACATAAAAATCAGCTTCTCGCAGAAGCGAAAATTCTACTGCGAGGTAAAATTTATTGAGTCAATTGCAAAAAATATCAGATTTTATATATTTTGGCTGCAAAGTTAGCCTCACGTGGTTACAAAACATTGCCCAACCTAAATTATTTTCAAGATTATTACGGATTATATTGT
>Ga0256406_1001858_pt1 | contig 32296 bp, 33 predicted proteins | sample RumenRJG_03DNA_FD_185986 | JGI IMG/M metagenome (GOLD analysis project Ga0256406, IMG submission 185986) | Bovine rumen microbial communities from Lethbridge, Alberta, Canada - RJG_03 | ecosystem: Host-associated > Mammals > Digestive system > Stomach > Rumen | place: Canada: Alberta | collected... | reverse complement strand
ACAAATGGTTTATTGAAAATAAAACCAAAAAAGCGAGAGAGCTATTCGAGGCACTAAATGTCGCACTTGGAACCGAGTTCGACCCGACGTCTGCGTTCAGCTGTACCTAACTACCGAGGAGGTTGTGCTTATAACAAAGGTTTGAATCAAATATTCCGTAATAGTTAATCTCCGGCTTGAAGAAATAGTCAATCTTTCCATCACCGTCAATGTCGCTGGCATCGGTGTAGGATTCAGTGAACATGGTGTGATCCTTGCTCAGAATCAGCATTATGAGCATGGGGAGTTCACTGTTGCCGACATAGAGCGGCTTGGTGCCTATCTCAAGGTCCTTCGTTGCAATAGAATCATCCGAGAGCGCCGGAAACGCGCTTAGTCCCGCAAGCATTGCGAGAACAATGCCGGCAGACTTATTAAGTTTTGCCTTAAACATAATCACAGAGCCTCGCTTTATTACCAGCATCCTGCAGTAGTATTAGAGCCGACCAGGGACTTCTTGGTCCCGTCCTTATAGAGTATCAGCACATCGCAGTCATCCTTGCCTGCATCCCTGGATCTTACGAATGCCTTGATTGCGTAGTTATGGGAAACTTCACCTTTTGCGCCGTCGCCGCCGCATGATGAGGTCGGTTCAGGATTGGAAATTGAAGCATAGGTTTCGACACATGCGCTGTCATACATTTTCCCGGTAAACCGGCTGCTCAGATCCGCCTTGGACAAAGCAAAATATTTATGCTTGAGCGAGTAATACTGCTCCTCGTCCTGCTGTATTTTGAACATCTCAGTCTGGGCATCCTGCCTTTTCGCCTGCCTTGAGTATCTGCCGTAGGCAGGAACTGCAATGGCGGCAAGGATGGCTATCATAAGAATGACAATCATCAATTCAACGAGGGTAAAACCTGAATTCCTTTTCATAATCTTCTCCTTGCTAGAAACGCTTGTTCCGGGTGCCGTCAGATGAGCCTGCCACTTCCGGTGTCTCAGAGAGCTGTCTCCTTATACTGGCGGTACGAGTGAAACGCAACTGTTGCGAGAATGCCGGCAATGATCAGCACTGTCAGTACTTCCATCAGTGTGTAGCCGGATTGCCTTCCTGGCCTTCCTTTTTCCTTCAAGTATCTATCAGTACGCATAGCCTGCACCTTCTATCCTAGGGCCGTCTGCATCCTGTGAGGCCCGCACAAAATATTTTTGACATTTTACTCCACAGGCAGGCAACCACATCAGTCTCTAATCAAATAATGTGAGCGTGATTACGGATATTTTTCGATTAATAGATGATCAGAGGCGGCCTTCGGTGAATAAATCCCGTAACAGGAAGGACCGTCGGAAATTCCACCGCTGCATGGATTTCTGTCGGAACGGCCATACGTCATTATGGTGCATTTCAGTCGTGCTGCAGATTCTCCGGTATCGGCAGAACCCTGGGCAGCGGTCTCGGTGCGCCGCCCTGCCTCGATTTGTACATTTTAAGCTGGTAAACGTATGCCAGGACCTGCGCGACTGCCGCGAAAAGCCCTTCCGGAATCTCAGTGTCAAGCTTCCCGTTGTAGTAAAGCGACCGCGCAAGCGGAGGAGCCTCTATGATGGGAACGTCATATTCCCTCGCGATTTCCCTGATCTTGAAGGCGATCTCATCGACTCCCATAGCAGCTATGTGCGGGGCCGAGTGGGGCTTGTCCCGCTCGTAGATGATTGCCACGCTGTAGTGTGTAGGGTTCGTGACCACTACATCGGCCTTCGGGACATTCGCCATCATCCGGCGGTTTGCCATCTGGTACTGCAGCTGCCTGATGCGGCTCTTGACCTCGGGCTTGCCCTCGGTGTCCTTCATCTCGTCCTTGATTTCCTGCTTGGTCATCTTGAGCTCGCTGATGTGGTGCCACTTCTGGTACGGGACATCGATGAGGACTATCGGGATCATGGCGCAGACCACGCCGATAAGGATTTTGAAAAAGATTGCCATCGCCTCGTTCTGCGCCTCAGGCATGACAAGGGAGGGCAGCGTCATTATGGCCTCATACTCCATTCTGATGAAGATGTAGGCTCCGGCGCCGATGCACACCACCTTGAGTACGGACTTCACGAGCTCTACTATGCTCTGCATGCTGAAAATGCGCTTAATGCCTGAAAGCGGGTTGATCCTCTGGAACTTCGGCATCAGTCCTTCCTGCGAGAAATTCATCCCTCCGACCGCGATCGAGCCGATGAGCGCGCATACGAAGACCACCGCACTGTAGCAGATGACAGGCAGGGCTATCTCGATGATTACCCTGGTGAACACCCGTACCATGGCGGTAGGGTCAAAGAACGTCTCCCTCCGTGCCCCGAAGGTCTCGCTGAAGATTGTCCTGAACGCCGAGACAAACCAGCCGGAGAATACCGCGAGCCCCGCGACGCCGCCCAGAAGAACAGCGAAGGACTGCGCCTCCCTCGAGCGGGGGATCTGGCCTTTTTCCCTTGCCTGCTGCAGCCGCCGGTCGGTCGGCTGTTCGGTCTTTTCCTGCCCGTCGGATTCTGCCATCAGAGCGCTCCCGTCACTGTTCCGATGAGGCTCTGCACCCTCGACCAGAGCGACGAGAAGTGCGAGAGGAACCCGGTGACTGTAAGCCAGAGGACCATTATACCGAGGATCATGCTCACCGCGAATCCCATGCTGAAGATGTTGAGCTGCGGGGCAGCGCGGGTCATGATGCCGAAGGTGAAGTTAATCACCAGCATCGCGACTATCGAGGCAAGGGCGAACGAGACGGCCGCCTGGAACATCACCCCGAGGAACATGGCCATCTCCATCCATGAGGAAGGAGAGAGGAGATAGAGACCGGGCGGCAACGTTATGAAGCTCTCGCGTGTCATCGAGATGACTGCGATGTGCCCGTCGATGCTGAGGAACACCAGGGCGCAGAGCGTGGAGAAGAACTGGCCGACAACCGGGACGCTCTCGCCGTTCACCGGATCCATGAACGCGGCGAAGCCGAGTCCGGTCTGCATGGCAACGACGCTTCCCGCGAGGACGAAGGTCTGGGAGAGGAACTCGGTCGCAAAACCGATGAGTATGCCGATGAGCGCCTCACGTATCGTGACGAGGAACCCCGGCAGGCTCATAATCTCAAAGGGAAGCTTCTGCAGGGGAAGGAGCGGCACAATGGCGGCAGTAACTGCAACTGAGAATACCAGGCGGATGAAGGTCGGCATCATCCTTGTCCCGAAGACCACCATGACCATCATCATGGAGGAGAGCCGGACGAAAGGCCAGAAATACGAGGCGATGAGCGACGAGAGGTATTCAAACGCAATAGCCACTATCCGGTCACCTCCGGTATTGCCCTGATGATCTCGTAGAAGAAGTCCATCAGGGTCTGGAGACCCCAGTTTACTCCGAGCGCAAGCGCAAGGAGCGTCACAAGAAGCCTCGGGAGGAAGCTCAGGGTCTGCTCGTTGATGGAGGTCGTGGCCTGGAATACTGACACAAGAAGTCCGACTATGAGGCTCGGGAGTATTGCCGCCGACACCAGGAGCGACACTACGCCGAATGTCCTTCTTATAATGTCCACATACCCTTCAGGTCCCATGTCAGCCTCCTGTGCCTATGCCGAAGCTCGAGACCAGCGTTCCGATGAGGAGAGACCAGCCGTCCACGAGGACAAAAAGCATCAGCTTGAACGGAAGCGAGATGAGGGCCGGAGACAGCATCATCATACCCATCGCCATGAGGATGCTCGCTGTGACAAGGTCAATGACAAGGAACGGGAGGAAGAGCATGAAGCCCATCTGGAATGCGGTCTTGAGCTCACTCACCATGAACGCGGGGATCAGGACCTTGAGCGGGACCTGCTCCGGCGTGTCGGCCTTCTCCCCGGCGTATTCCATGAAGCTGTTGAGGTCCTTGACCCTGGTCTGCTGCAGCATGAACTTCCTGAGCGGCTCCTGTGCCTTCTCAAAGGCCTCCTTGGAGGTTATCTGGTCATTGAGGTAGGGCTGCAGCGCCGTGGTGTTCATCTCGTCAAGCACAGGTGACATGATGAAGAATGTGAGGAAAAGCGCGATTCCGACCAGGATCTGGTTCGAGGGGCTCTGCTGCAGGCCTATCGCCTGCCGGAGGATCCCGAGGACAACGATGATTCTCGTGAACGAGGTCATCATTATGATGATCGAGGGGAGGAAGGTCAGCATGGTCATCAGGATCAGGACCTGGACCGAAATGCTGTACTCCTCCGAGCCGCCTGCGGACTTGGTGACGGTCATCGCGCTCATGCTCAGATCCGCTGCCTGAGAGACTGCAGGCAGCAGCAGAGCGGCAAGAATCACGGCAGCTGAAAAGGCCTTTCTGAATAAACCGGACATCACTATCTCCATCAACCTGTCACTGCTCCTGCTGACCGGCTCCGTTCCCGCTGCCCTGCTGCCCGCCGTTCTGGCCGCCGGAGAATGACTCAAGGACGCTCCGGAAGGACGGTCTGTCCTGTCTTTCTTTCTCCGGAAGCGGACTGCCTGTATCTGAGCCTTCGCCGTCCTTCCCTCCGGCCTTGCTGTCCTCAGGCTCGAAGGGCCCAGCGAGGAGTGACATTCCGGACGGGGTTATTCCGACTATGAGCACTCTGTTCATGATCTCAACCGCGGCAATCTTGTGTTTGCCGCCGAGCGGAAGGACCTGCAGCACCTTAGGCGCCCCGGCCTTCGCCGATGGCACGAGCTTCAGCTTCCTTGCGAGGTAGGCGCAGAAGAATATAAGCGCGACGACAAAAACCGAGCTCACGAACCACTCGGCAATGCCGGCAAGCGTCGCAGCGTCCGAATACGGCCCGCCGGCTGACACGGCGCCTGCGGCAGCTGTCTTTTCCGCTGCCCATGATTCCAGGGAGAGCGCGCCTGCGGCCGCTGCCGCAAGAAACCTTAGCTGTCGCACGGCTTATCTCAGCTTCTTGATTCTTTCGGTCTGGCTGATGACGTCCGTGAGACGTATGCCGAACTTGTCGTTCACGACCACGACCTCGCCATGGGCAATGAGCGTTCCGTTGACGAGAACATCAAGCGGCTCTCCTGCGATCCTGTCGAGCTCCACTACCGATCCCTGGTTGAGCTGCAGAAGGCTCCTTATGGGGATCTGCGAGTGGCCGACCTCCATGGTGATGGTCACCGGTATGTCGAGTATGGCGTCAAGCTTTTCCTGCTGCTTGTGCTTGGCCTCGGCATCCGCGGAGAAGTCCTCAAGGCGGACATCCTTGGCGCCGGCGGACGGATCGAGGAAATCCTTCTTCTCCTCGCCGGTCATCCCCACGTCATTGAGGATGTCGTCAACTGATGACTGCGACGAGGAGCCGTCTCCCCCCGGCTGCGACTGTACTGACGCCAGAATGTCGTCAGGCGACTCGCTCTCGGATTTCTGCTTGGCCTCCGCATCATGCTGCTCACTAAGCGCGGCCGCCCAGGCAGCGGCCATATCGTCCTGATCAGTCATATAACCTCCTTGTTTGATCCATCTGCCCTGCCAGGCACTGCCTACTCTGCATCGCCGATGCTTCTCTCGACGTCATCGTCATCACCCGAGCTGTCAATATGCTCTCCGCGCCTCGTGATGAGGGCAAGCTTGCTCTTGACTGACGCCGGCCTCTGTATGATCCTTGAAATCTTGAGCGCGTAGTTGTCCTTGACCCTCCCCAGCTTCGCCCGGTAGCTCGGCAGATCCTCCGCGTATACAAGGAGGGAGTCCGGCATGTCAACCTTGATGATGTCTCCGGGCTCAAGGTTTATTATCTGCCGGAGAGTCAGCTTCTTCTGGAGGAGCTGGGCAGTCAGCTTTATCCTGACGTCCATAATCTCCTCATGGAGCGCCTTGCTCCAGCGCTCGTCCGTGTCGCCCTGATCGCTCTGCACTCCGGTGTCGAGAAGCTCCCTTATCGGCTCGATCATCGAGTACGGCATGGCGACGTGGAAGTCTCCGCTGCCGCCGTCGAGCTCGATGTGGAAATAGCTCACGACGATAATCTCGGTGGGGCTCACGATGTTGGCCATCGCCGGGTTGACCTCGCTGTCGAGGTACTCGAAGTCAACATCCATCACGAGCCCCCAGGACTCCTTGTAGTCTCCGAAGATGATGCGGAGCAGGAGCTGTATGACGCGCCTTTCCGTCGGCGTGAACTCGCGTCCCTCAATCTTCGAGTGGAAGCGGCCGTTTCCTCCGAAGTAATTGTCTACGAGGCTGAAGACAAGCCTTGCCTCCACCGTGATGAGGGCTGTACCCTTCAGCGGCTTGAAGTGGACCATGTTCAGGCTGGTCGGCACGAAAAGGGTATGGACGTACTCGCCGAACTTGAGCATCTTGACGCCCTGGACCTCGACCTCGGCCTGGCGGCGGAGCATGTTGAATAGGCTGATGCGGAGGTGCCTCGCGAAACGCTCGTTTATGAGCTCGAGCGTCGGCATGTGTCCGCGGACAATACGCTCCTGGCTCAGGAAGTCATAGGCGGCTACCTTCTCTCCGTCCTGGCTGGAGGCCGCCTGTTTCTGGCTCTCGTCATCTGAGCCCGCGTCGCTGTTGAGAAGCGCGTCAATTTCGTCCTGCGACAGGACTTCTGACATGTCATCAGCCACTGAAGCCTCCTACCGGACAACCAGAGCAGTGAAGAACATGCGGTTGAGGAGAGGATCGCCGGCGACGGTCTGGACTTTGGTCCTTGCGGCCTCAAGGGCCTTCTTCCTCATCTCCTCGCGGCCGGCAGCGGTCTGCAGCGCCTCGAATCCGGTCGCGTCAAGAACGCCGAAGACAGCGCTCCGTATGAGCGGAAGATGGTGCTGCGCAAGATCGAGGTTCTTCTGCCCGGTTACCTCGAAGGCGACCCGGATCTGTACTATCCTGCTGCGTCTCCCGTCCCTGACGGAAAAGGTGAAGGCCTCCGGATCCGAGATGAACATGGTCTCGGTGTCGGCAGGCTGCGCGGCCTTAGTCTCCTCCGCGCCGGCCTCAGCCCCTTCCTTGGGCTCAGATGATCCTTTCATCAGGAAAAAGCCGGCGGCGCCGCCTCCGAGAAGGAGGACGAGGGCGATGATTATTATGAGCTTTTTCTTCCTTCCGGCGCTCTCGCCGTTAAGCTTCAGCTTCGCTCCGCTCTTCTCGTCTGCCATACATCATTCCCAATCATCAGGCGTAATAATCAACCCCGGAGCTGCCGGACTTAATCCGGATCTCCGGCGCGGCTTCCGTGAGGCCGGCGTCATCGCTTCCGGAGCCCCTGAGGCCGCCGGTTCCCTGCACTCTGAAAGTGCTCCTGAACGCGCCCCTTTCGCTTCCGGTGTCCCGCCCGCTGCCGAACGCGCTGTTTCCGGCATCGGCGCTTGCCCCGCTGCCGCCATCGAGCGTTATTCCAGAGCCCTGGAGGCTCTCGCGGAGCTTCGGCATGGTATCCTGCAGGAGCTGCGCCGTATCCTGCCGCTCGGCAATTATAGCAACTTTGGCATGAGTTCTGTCTTTCATTTCAAGGTGAATGTGAAGTCTGCCCATGCCCTCGGGCGAAAGATGGATATCAGCATCAGAGAGGTTCCGCGAGATCATGGCTGAGACGCGCTCGGACATGCCGCTCCCGCGTGACGATGCATCAGTCATGAGGAGGGGCCTCGAGAGGACGTCCATCGGGTTCTGCTGGGACTGGCCCTGCACTGCGGAGCGGACCTGCGCCGCTGACTGAAGCGCCCCCAGATCGAATCCTCCTCCGAAGGAGCTTCCGGCCGTATGCCCGGGAACACCTGATGACGCATCGGCGCCCTGGATGATCCTGCTGAACAGGCCGGTATCCCTGAGGCGGGAATCAGAGAGAAGAGTCTCATCCCTCTTGGGGTACTCCTTGTTTTCACCGGTTCCGCTTTCTTCCCCGGACTGCTCTCCTGAGTCTTCGTAGCCGGAAGTCTCTCCAGTTTCTGCTGAGGCCTCTCCGCCAGTTTCACCTGATGAGGCATCCCTGGTCTGTCCCGCCTGAGCTGCAGCTCCGGGCTTTGCCTTGAATTCCCTGTGGAGCAGTGTGTATATGGAATCAGCAGCCCCGGTGCCGGTTGATGCAGGCTGACCTGCGGAAAGAGCTGTGTCGGCGCTGTCACTGGGTCCTGACCTGGATGCTGCTGGTTCATCCGGGATCTGAATTCCGCTGTTCCTCTCCTGAGCTCCGTGAGCAGACGCGAAATTCACCCCATCCGCTGCCGCCTGAGTCCTGCGCCGCGCGGCAGTCCTGTCCCGAATGGAATCTTCTGTCTCTGCTGTGTCCTGAGCCACATAGGTCTGAACTCCGGCAGATTTTTCTGCATCCTCTGGGATTTCCTCGCTGACGGAATCCTCCGCCTGCTCACCGGCTGTGGTTTTATCTGCCGAAATTTCTGAGAATTTGCCTGCGACGCCGACATCAGGAGTTCTGATTTCCCTATCAGTCACGCCTGAGGGGCCGTTGGCCTGGAAGCCATCTCCTTCGGACACAGCTTTGGTGTCAGGAATGTCTGCCGGCGCAGCGGCAGGCTGGATCAAATCTTCCTGAGCGGGAGATGCTGTCTCAGCCATAGCCACGTCTGCGGGAACTGCTGGATCTTCCTCTTCAGGGGCCTCGTCAGTCTCCTCGTCATCCTTAACTGGCCTTTCTTTTTCCGGGAGAGCCGATAATACGTCGTTTTTTTCGGAAAGCGACGCATCACCGCTCTCGGATGCAGTGAGGACGGCAAGGAGCTCCGAGGGGCTCTGCTCTTCCGGCCCTCTGTCCTCAGGCTTCCGGCTCTCCAGGGCGTAATCAGGAAAGTTATTCTTTACCTGGGCTGAGTCCCCTGCGGCAGGCTCCGAGAGCGCCTCCAGGCTTTCCGAAAAGTCAGGAAGGAGCTCCGAGCCGTCACCGCCCGCCTTTGCCGGGGCTTTTCCGGACATTGTATCCTGTGATTTCACCCTCACAGCGCAGTCAACAGATGCAGACATCAGCACCCCCTCCAGACAGAAAAACAGATTTCGGTAATTAAAGCAAACAGCATGCCAGCATCTGTACAGAAAAACGTCACAGGAATCATTGGAAAGACAGGATCTGGATCGGTTTATGTCAGCCCGCCGTCGTCCGGAGTGACTGCAGAGGAGTGGATCAGAGCCTGACGGAACTGCGTCAGCACTCTTCCTCCCCTGAGGCCCCATCCTCAGTCCTGAGCCTCCGCATGAAGGAGTTGAGCGCGGCCTCGTCGGATGCTTTCTGCTCCTTTTTCATCTCGGCGATCCGCTCCCTTTCCCTCTGCTTCTCAAGGAGTGTCTCGAGGGCTTTTCTCCGGCCCTTCACCGCAAGCCATTTCTCCCGGTATTTCTCTGCCTGATCACGCGCGGTCCGGAGTACCTGAGTCTGCGACTCGGCAGCTCCGTCAAGCTTGTCGATGAAGGCGTTGTAATGGGCAAGCTGGGCGCTGTCCATGCCTGCGGCGCCCTCCTCCGTAAGCCTCTCCGTATAGCTTTCCCTGAATCCGTTCAGCGCGTCGAGCTGCTGCTCGGCGAAGGCGGCATCGCCTGTTGCCTTCGCGAAAAGCTTCCTCGCGAGCTCCTCCTCCTCTGCCACCCGCTCGATAAGCAGCTCTATTGCCCTGCTCATCTGCCGGCGCCTATCGTCTCACCGAGCGACAGCAGGCCCTTGAGCGACGAGTCAAAGGTAATCACATCCTTCATGCCCTGCTGCAGGTAGCCGTCGATCACCGGCCTTGCCGCGATGGCAAGGTCAATCCTCGGATCCGCGCCTTTCTGGTAGGCGCCGATCGAAATGAGATCCTTGTTCTGCTCGTAGAGCGAGTAGCACTGCCTCACAGACCTCGCGATCTTCATCTGCTCGGGGCTCACCACCATAGGCATGACACGGCTTATGGACTTCTCGATGTCAATCGCCGGGTAATGCCCGGAGTCAGCGAGGGCACGGGAGAGGACGATATGTCCGTCGAGGATGGCGCGCGAGGCGTCCGCTATGGGGTCCTGCAGATCGTCGCCCTCGGTGAGCACCGTGAAGAACGCCGTGATTGAGCCCTGGCTGCCGCCGCCGTTTCCGGCGCGCTCCACGAGCGCGGGGAGCCTCGCGAATACCGAAGGAGGGTAGCCCTTGGTCGCAGGCGGCTCGCCGACGGCGAGCGCAATCTCTCTCTGGGCCTGGGCGTAGCGGGTGAGGGAGTCCATGAGGAGGAGTACATCCTTCCCCTGATCCCGGAAATACTCAGCGCAGGAAAGCGCGGTCTCGCAGCCCTTGAGGCGCATGAGGGGCGAGGCGTCAGCAGGCGCCGCGATGACGACAGCCCGCTTCCGGCCCTCGGGCCCGAGGATGTCCTCGATGAACTCCTTCACCTCTCGACCACGCTCGCCGATGAGCCCGACGACCGAGACATCCGCGGACGATCCACGGGTCATCATGCCGAGAAGGACTGACTTTCCTACGCCGGAGCCGGCGAAAAGACCCATACGCTGCCCCTTGCCGACCGTGATTATTCCATTGATTGCCCTGACGCCGACGTCCAGGGGCTCCGTGATCTTGCGCCTTGCGAGCGGGTTGAGGTGCTTCGAGGGAGGTGCGGCCCTGAGGACTCCCGTAATGGGCCCCTCTCCGTCAATCGGCTCCCCGATGCCGTTAAGGACCCTGCCGAGAAGGCCGTTCCCCAGGGGGAGCGATGCCTCTCCCGAAACCGGTACAACCATTGCCCCGGGGACTACTCCCTCCATGTCGCCGCTTGGCATCAGGTAAAGCCTTCCTCCGGAGAAGCCGACCACCTCGGCGTCAAGGCTCCCGTTCATGGTCTCGACGCGGCAGAGCGAGCCGACTGCGGCCCGGCAGCCGACCGCCTCGAGCGTGAGCCCGACGACCCTCACGAGCCTCCCAGCAACCGCGGGGCCCGGCGATGCCTCCCCGGTCTTCCATGACGCTATCCGTTCGGAAAGGGACCTCATCAGTCATTTCCTCCGGAATTCTCGTTCACGAACCTTTCTATAACGGCGTCAATCCTCTCGGAGAGCTTCCAGTCGACGCTGGAGCTCCCTGAGTCAATCCTTATGTCGCCGTCAGCGACTGACGCGTCGGAGACCACCTTCCAGCCGAGGTCCTTAAGCGACTCATCAGGCATGAGCTTAAGGAGCTCCGCTGCGTCAGCTGGGCTCAGCATGACCGTAACGCCCTCTTTTGTCGAGGGAAGCGCCGCAACGGCAGTGTGGAGGGACTTCGCGAGGAAGGAGGGAACCCTTGCCTCCCTCTCGAGGAAAGCCCTGGCGATTCTCGCGACCACCTGGAGGAGGTCCTTCTCTATCGACTCGCTGACGAGCTCCAGGGGCTTCCCGAGCCTCTCCGCAAGAGCGGCGAACTTCGCCTTCTCCTCCTCAACCGCTGCGGCGCCGTCGGCTACTCCGGCCTGATATCCCTCGTCGTGTCCGCTTTTGAGGCCCTCCTCATGACCGGCGGCGAGGCCTTCCTCATGCCCCTTGTCAAATCCGGCCTTCTGCCCCTCGGCAAAGCCGTCGTCATAGGCGCCCTTCCGGATCTCCTCGAGCTCCGCAAGCGTGATGCAGGGGACCTCGTTTCGCTCGCGCGCCTCAGCCTCCTCCTTCTTTCTCCGCTCCTCAGCAAGCCCTTTCTCGTACCAGCCTTCCTCGTAGCCGAAGACGTTGGACTTGAGACCGGCATCTTCACCGTGAGTCGAAGGCTGCTCCTGCTGAGGTACGGTCTCCCCATCCGCAGCGCCGTCAGGCGGAAGTCCGGCTCCCTGCCCAGCATCACCGCCTGCTTCAGGCAGCTCCGGTGTGCCGGCATCAGTTTCTGCATCCGTGCCGTCATCAGACACAAAGGGATTAGGCGAGCTGAATGCGGAATAATGGTAGCGGCTGCCGCCTGGGCCGTCATCCTCGATTACGACCGACTCATCATCGGAAAAGGGGGAGACTCTCGAGACTTTGCGCTTTTTTCCGGAGGATGCCCCCGCTCTCCGGGGAGGATTTTCTGCAGCGGGATCGGGGGACAGAGGCTCCTCAGGGGCCGCCTGCTGCGGTGAAGGTGCTGCAGGATCAGCTGGCGTCACGTCCTCAGGCGTCTCCCCAAAGCCCGGGAAAAGGCTTCCGAGCCCCTCGAGGCCGCCTTCATCAGCGGCCTGCGCACCGTCAAGCGGCTCCATGGCCTTTGCGCCGAGAAACGATGAGCCGCCGCGGTTCCTTCCTGATGCCATTTTCCGAATACCTCCGCCGGCTCAGATCCGGTGAAAAACGATGCAAATGCTAGACGAAGCTCTCGCCGCCGGCGCTGCCGAGCATGATCTGTCCGGCGTCCGCGAGCTTTCTCGCCGTCGAGAGGATATCCTTCTGCGCTGCCTCCACATCGCTGACGCGGATAGGTCCCATCGCCTGGAGATCCTCCTTGAACATCTCCGCCGAGCGCTTTGACATGTTCTTGAAAAACTTGTCCTTGAGCGCGTCGTCGCAGCCCTTGAGGGCCTTCTGCAGCATCTCGGGCTGAACCTCGCGGAGGAGCGTCTGTATGCTCCTGTCGTCGACATCGATGAGATCGTCGAAGACGAACATGAGATCCTGGATCTTCTGCCCTACCTCCTCGTCGTTCTCCCTGATTGAGTCCATGAGGGGCCCTTCGATGCTGGTGTCAAGGTAGTTCATGATGGAGGCCGCGGCCTTGAGCCCGCCCATCCTCGCGGCATGGGTTCCGGCAGAGCCGGCAAACTGCTTCTCCATAATCTCGTTCAGCTCCTGCAGGGCTGCCGGCTGGACTTCCTCGAGGCTCGCTATTCGCATGATGAGATCAAGCCTGACCTTCTCGGGGAACTGCGAGAGGATGTCCGCGGACTGCTCCGGATCGAGGTAGCTCAGCACGATGGTCTGGATCTGCGGGTGCTCGTTCTTGATGATATGGGCAACCTGCCTCGCGTCCATCCACTTGAGGGAGTCAAGGCCGTGAGCGCCGGATCCCTTGATGATCTGCTCGACCAGGTTTCCGGCCTTGTCCTCGCCGAGGGCTGCGACGAGGGCCTTCCTGACGAAGTCCTCCGAGCCTACGCCGATGCTGGAGTACTTCTGGATGTTGTCAATGAAAAGCTTGTGCACCGCCATGACCTTGTCATGGTTGAAGTCCGACATGGAGGCCATCTCCATGCCGAGGCGCTGAACCTCCTTCGGCTCCAGGTGGCGGAAGATCTCCGCGGCGTCCTCCTCGTTGAGGCTCAGCATGAGGACCGCGGCCTTTTCCATGCCGGTCATCTTGGAGACCATCTGTCGCTGCTCTTCAGTGAGCTCCATGACAGGATTGCCGGAAAGGCCTCCGGAGATTGCAGGTGCCGCGGGCTTCTGGGCAGCCGGAGCAGGAGCGCCGGCCTGGCTGTTCTGATTGTCGCTCATTTCTTAGGCATGTCCTCCTCAACCCACTTCTTTACCACCTCGGCCGCGAGATCAGGCTCGTTCGAGACGAGGGCCCTTACCGCCTTCAGCAGATCCTCATCCCGGTGGAGATCAGGGAGGATAAGCTGTCCGTTCTTGATGTTGTAGAGCGACTCGGGCGAGTCTGCAGACTGGGCAAGCAGCCTGAGATCGTCGTCGCCCTGTCCGACCATGGTATTGTCCAGATCGAGCTCGTGCTGCTTCTCGGACTCCTCCTTCGAGTAGATGAGCTTCATGACCATCGGCTTCACGATCATCATGATGATGCCGAGGATGACAAGTACGGACGCCGCAATTTTGACAAGGCGCCAGAACCAGTCGCTCTCGTAGAACTTCTCGGCGACGGTCTCGGCGACCGGAGCCTTGTTGAACTTCACCGAGACAACCTCAAGCTGATCGCCGCGGGTCACGTCAAACCCGAGTCCGCCCTCGAGGAGCCGCCTGATGTTCTCGAGCTCCTCCGGAGTTCTCGGCACATACTCCACCTTCCCGTCAGCACCGGCCTTCCTCGCGTAGTCAACGCCTACGGAGACCGTAAGGCGGTTGATGCCGCCAGGATGGCGCACGGTATGGGAGATGGTGGTGTCAATCTCGTAGTTCCTGGTCTCATTGCTCGAGTACCGGCCGCCTGAGGATGATGAGGAAAGGACAGCCGATGTCCCGGCGCCTGCTCCCTGGGGACCTGACGCCGGATTCTTGGCGTTGCCCCTCTCGGTCGCGGTCGTGCCGTTGCCGGCGCCCTGACCGTCAGCTGCGTTTGCGCCGGCGTTCGTACCGGTAACGGTCTCCGGAATATGGCTCGCAGCCGGAGGCTGGTTCGAGAGCGCTCCCGGGATGCCGCCTGCCATGGCGCCGCTCGAGGACTCGCGCTTTATCGCCTCGGAGCGCACTGCAGACTCATCCGGGTTGTAGAGCTTCGAGGTCGACTCCTGCTCCGAGGAGTCCATGACGACGTCGACCTCCGCCGTATAGTTGCCGTAGCCCAGGACCGGCGACAGAATGCTGTCGATCTTCTCCCGGTACTCGCTCTCCTTGCGCTGTTCCATCTCGAAGGCGCGCCTTGCCTGTACTGATTTCGCGTCCTGGGAGCCGGAGTTGAGCAGGCGTCCGTTCTGATCCGTAACCGTGACGCGGGAGGGCTCGAGGTTATGGACCGCGGAGGCAACCGTGTCGACTATGGCGTCGACCTCCTCCTGCTTGAGCATGGAGCCGGAGTTCTTGAGCCTTACCACAACAGTGGCGCTCGGCTTCCTCTGGTCGCGGGCGAATACATTCTCGCGGGGAATGGCAAGGAGCACCGTCGCATCAGCAATGTTGCGGTACTGCCTGATGGCATAGGCGAGCTGCTGCTCCCTCGAGAGCTTCATTCTCTCTGACTCAAGCCGCTGGCTCACGCCGAAGCCGGAGTCCTTGAGGATAAGCTCGTCGCCGGAGTTCGCCTCCTCGCCCATGATGCCGTCGCGCTTGAGGCTGAGGACGATATTGTTGTAGTCGTCGCCCTTTACGTAAATGGTGTTGGTGCCCTGCTCGACCTTGTACTCGAACTTGTGAGCGTCAAGGGCATTCAGGGTCTTGATGAGCTCCGGAGTGGTGAACTGCCCGAGGGGGCGCATGTCCGAGCCCTTGGCCCAGACCATGAGATAGACGACGACGGCAAGGCAGATCGCGAGCGTCAGGATGATGATTACCTGGCGCATCACGTCTCCCGACTTGAGGAAACTCAGGAATGATGACTTCGGAGCGGCCGCCGGAACGCTTTCTCCGGCCGCAGCGGAACCTCCGGCTACTGCCGGCAGGGATTCATCGGCCATAACTACTGCCTCCTGGAAGCCAAAATGAAATTACGGAAAATCAGACCTGCATCTGCATGATGCTGCGGTAGGCGTCAACAAAACGGTTCCTTACCTGGACTGCAGCCTCAAACGAGAGCGAGGCTTTCTGGGACGATATCATAACATCAGAGAGCGACAAAGAACGGTCGCCCAGATCAAATCTTGTTCTTAAATCATCGGCGGTGTTCTGCGCGTCGCTCACGCCGTCAAGGGCTCGGCTCAGGACCTCGCTGAAGTCCTCGCCTGCCTTTCCTGCAGTTGCTGGGACGCTACCTGCGCCTCTCCCGCTGATGTCAGAAGCCTGGAGGCGCATTGACGCCATTTCCTGAAGGAGATAGTCCCCGCCGATTCCGCTGATATTCATACCGCACCTTCCATGATATTTTTCCTGACTGTATATCAGCAAGGATCGTGCCATATCATGAAAAGCGGTGCTTCTACCTTCCTGCGAATACCGGGCCGGTGATCTCGCTGTCTCCGTTCTTGAAGAAGCAGTCGTCAAGCTCGTCAGTATCAACAAGCGTCTCGCCGTTGTCAAAGTACCTGGCTGAAGGATTCATGCCGCCTGAGGGAAGCAGCACCTCAATCCCCTCGTCATCTGACGAGTACTGCGGCGCGTTGCACCCCGCGTCAACGAAGGCGCCGGCCTCCAGTGAGAAGGAAAGAAGAGCAATGGCGGACGTTATCATTAATATATTTTTCATTCAGTTATCCTGTGAGCTGCCCTGAGGTACCTTCTGAGCCTTATAAGACTTATCATTCTCAGGAGGATGAAAAGCACAGCGAGGCTCAGAACTGTTATGATGAGTACATTGTACACGCCTTCCTCCCTTTTCGGCTGAAGAGGCTCGTAGAGGAAGAGCCGGAAGCGCCGCACGTCGGCATTGAGCTCAAGCGACTCGATATCGACGTCGGAGAGGCGGAACCTCTTCCCGTCAGGGAAGCTCAGCTGCATCACGCGCTCGTAGTTCCCTCCGCCCTCGTAGGCGTACTCCGGCGCAAAGACCTCCCGGCAGATGTCGCCTTCCGTATGCGGCCCCTGACGGAACAGCTCGCAGGTCCCGTCGCCCCGGAGACTCCTTGACCTGCCACGGAGGTAGCGCACCCTGACATAGGCCCTTCGGCTCCCGTCCTTCACGGCATAGGTATAGGCGCCTCCGGCGCTTCCGACGAACCTCATTCCTGACGGCAGATCGAAGGGATGGGTGACGGCCGCGTCCAGGATCTGCACGTGGCTCCCGTCGGATCTCCTCAGATCATCCGGGAAGGTGTCATCCACGATGTCATCAGTGAAGAGGCTGTCAAAGGTCCGGACGGCGGCGAGGCTCCTGATGGCCTTCGCGTTGAGCTGCCCCCTCTCCTGGCGGAACCTTGAGTCAGCTCCGGCGAGAAGCTGGCGGTCAAGGCTGTGGGTGGCGTCAGGGGCGAGGAACTCCGCGAACCTCACGATCACGTACTCGCGGGCCCTGCAGTCGGATTTGCGGACATAGATGTAATGCCTCGGATCAGAGGTGTCCGAATAGAACTCCCCGAGATCAGAGCTGCCCCTCCTCCGGAAATAGTCGCCCATCATGCTGTCGTGGTATTCGCGGAACACATCCTCGTAGCGGGTCGTGAAGATGTATGAGACGGCGAGGAAGCTCTCCTGATCCGAGACATCGTTGAAATAGATGTAGAAGTCGAGGCCGCTGTTCTGGCTGAAATCCTCGTTGTACTGCTCAACCCAGTCCCTGATCCGTCCTTCATCCGGCACAGCGGTGCCCTTTGCGGCCTCCGCGCACTCGCACGCGGAAAACAGCAGGCTCGCAGCAATGAATAGTGAAGAGCGCCAGGAGAACTGCATCGGATGTCCGGTTAACTGCCAGGTTGCAAAAAAAATTAAGCGGGAATACCTGCGTAAGGCATTGCCTTATGGGGATTGTAGAGAAAATTTTTTGAAAATAAAATAATTTTTTTGACGCCGATTTAAAAATTCTGATTTTTTATAAAAAAAGAGGCAGGCCTCTGCGGCCCGCCCCTCATTCATAAACTCCGGCAGTAACTCTTTACTGGACCTTCTTGTTTGCGGGTACTTCTCCTGAGTCATCCTCGACCTTGATGGTCTCGGGCTCAGCAGGCTTAACGCCATCGTTCTTTGCATCTGCAGCAGGCTTTTCGGCCTTCTTGGCATTTTCCTCGTCAGCCTTGGACTTCTCTGCTGCGGCCTTCTGCTCCTCGGCATGCTTCTTCTCAGCCTCGGCCTTCTTCTCTTCCTCAGCCTTTGCCTGCTCGGCGGTCTTGATGTCTACGAGCTCGACCTCAAATACGAGTACGGAGTTCGCGGGGATCTGGCCCATCGGCCTGTCGCCGTAGCCGAGCTTCGAGGGGATCCAGAAACGGTACTTGGAGCCCTTCTGCATGAGGGACACGCCCTCGGACCAGCCGGGGATTACAGAGGTGAGAGGGAACTCGATGGGCTCCTTGCCGATGTTCTGGTCGAACACCTTACCGTCAATGAAAGAGCCCTTGTAGAATACCTTGACAACTGAATCCTTGTCAGGCTTCGGGGCATTGGCGTCCTTGGCAGGCTCGATGACCTGGTACTGGAGGCCGGACTCGGTGGTCTTGACGCCTTCCTTCTTGGCGTTCTCCTCAAGGAACTTCTCGCCCCTGGCGATTTCCTCGGCATTCTTCTTCTTCTCAGCCTCATCAGCCTTGGACTTGAGCTTTGCGTCGAAGTCAGAGAGAAGCTTCTGCTTGTCAACGCCCTGGAGCTTGTCCTTGCCGTTCATGCCGTCGGAGAAGCCGTCGATGATCTTCGCCGGATCAAGCTTCAGTCCGAACTCTTCCTGCTGTTTGTTGGTCTTCTCGATATATGAGCCGAGGGACTGTCCTACAGCGTATGCTACAGCATCGTCACCGGCCAGACCGGCTTTCTGGGTGTCAGCGCTCTTGCCGGCCTCTGCAGCCTTGGCATCTGCCTTCTCTGCCTTGGCAGGAGCCTGGGCACCGGCCTTGACGTCAGTCTTGGCAGGAGCCTGGGCACCGGCCTTGACGTCAGTCTTGGCAGGAGCCTGTGCAGCGGTGGCAGTCTGGCTGCTGTTATCGTTGCATCCGGAAAGAGCCATAACTGCCGCAGCAACTGCGGTCATCACCCACATTTTCTTCATCATAAGCAAACTAACAGATCCTCTGATCCGATCTCCCTGTTCAGACGCTCCATGCGCCTTCGTTGATAATTCAAGCGCGGCTTGCGGCCGTACGCAATATCCTTATTTTAAGGCGTATAATAAAAAATTCAAAAAGAATGTAAAAAAAAACGAGCAAATTCTGACGAATCTGTCAGCTGCCGCAGCACAGGGAGCGGTCCATGGAGACCGCATGCGAAGTAACACAGCCAGGAGATCGGATGTTTACCGGAATAGTTGAATGCACGGGGAAAATTGCGGGGATTAAGTCAGCGAGCGGCGGCATGACCCTCACCATTGATGCCGGAGCGCTTGATCTCCGCGGGGCTGCCGTGGGAGACTCCATTGCGGTGAACGGCATCTGCCTCACCGCCACCTCGATTCACGGATGCATCTTCACCGCAGATGTCTCCCACGAGACACGCGACCTCACGGCGGCCGGATACCTGAGGCCCGGCGACGTCGTGAACCTGGAGCAGGCCCTGCAGCCGCAGAGCAGAATGGGCGGGCATATTATGACCGGCCATATAGACGGCACAGGCATAGTAAAGAGCATCACGCCAAGCGGTGCCGGCACTGACTACGTCATAGAGGCGCCGAATGATCTCATGATGTACATCGCGAAGAAAGGCTCGATTGCAGTCTCTGGTATAAGCCTTACGGTAAATGACACGGAAGGCGACACCTTCAGGCTTACCATCATCCCCCATACCATGCGCGCGACCAACATCTCCCTTTGGACCCCGGGGACAAGGCTCAACCTCGAGGTTGACGTACTCGCAAGATACGTAGCGAGAATTCTCTCCATGCAGGGCGCCGCGGAAGGCTCCGCGGGAGACGCAGGGAAAGGCACGGGGGATGCCGGAGGGCTGACGCTTGAGACGCTCGGGGCGAACGGATTCATCTGAGCGCATGAAAACTTTTCCCGGAGATGCGCCGTTTGCAAAAACAGCCCCTTCAAATTATCATGAGAGCCACACTTTAGCAGACTGAGTCTGTTTGGACGAAAGAGGATTTGCCATGAAAACCATCGAAGGCTGCCTTCCCTGCCCGGAAGCCAAAATAGCCATTGTCGTATCGAGATTCAACAGCTTCATCACCGAGCGCCTTCTTGAAGGTGCGGAAGACACCCTCCTCCGCCAGGGACAGGTAAATCCTGACAACATCACCTGCATCCGCGTCCCGGGCGCCATCGAGATCCCACTCACCGTCAAAAGGGCCGCCGAGTCAGGGAAGTATGACGCCGTCATCGCCCTCGGCTGCGTAATCCGCGGCGCGACCTACCATTTCGAGATCGTTGCCAACGAGTGCGCCAAGGGCCTCACCCAGACCATGCTCGGCAGCAATATTCCCGTCGCCTTCGGCGTCCTTGCCTGCGACACCATCGAGCAGGCCGTGCAGAGAGCAGGCTCGAAGGCCGGCAACAAGGGATCCGAGGCCGCCCTCTCATCGCTTGAGATGATCAACGTTCTCAATAACCTCAAAAACGTAGGATAAGCCCGATGAAACCCTTTCAGCGTACCATGGCCAGACGCACTGCCATGCAGGCCATCTATCAGTGGCAGATGACCGGTGACCTCCCTTCATCGATCAAGGCGCAGTTCAGCTCTGACCCTGAATGCAAGAACGTCGACTGGGATTACTTCGACCGGATTTTCGACGGAGTAGTCGCAGAGCACGAAGAGCTTGACTGCCTCTACAAAAGGTTTCTCGAGAAGCGCAGCAGCGAGGATCTCGACCAGGTCGACCGTGCTATACTGCGCGTCGGCTGCTACGAGCTCCTGAGGCTCTCCTCCGAGGTTCCCTACCGTGTGGTCATCAACGAGGCCGTCAACCTCGCGAAGCAGTTCGCCGCCGAGGAAAGCCACCGCTTCATCAACGGCGTGCTCGACAAGGTTGCGTCAAAGGGGCTCCATCTCAAGGGCGAAGCTGCTGAAGGCGGAGCTGACACCAAGGCTTCCGATGATGCCGCTACGGATAAGGCTGAGAAAGAGCCTGCCGCTGCAGAAGAAAAGCCCGCTGATTCCACCGATGGATCCGCAGAGGCTGCCCCGTCTCCGGACGCTGCCGCAGAGGAGAATGGAAAGCCGAAACCCATGAGCCTTGATCCGAATTCCCCGGGCCGCCGGAGAAAGCCGCGTGCCTTCAGCGAAAAAAGAGGATCAGCCGGCGGAAGGGACTCTGACGGGAAGCATTCCTTCAGAAAGCACTCCGACTCATCCTTCAGAAAGGGCCGCCGCCCTTTCGGCAGAAGTGAGAGTGAGGACGGTGAGTCAGCCGGAGGTGAGCGCGGCGAAGGGCACAGCTTCAGGAATGATCACAGGCCGCACGGCGGCCGCCGTCCGGCAGATGGACGGAGATCAGGCCCATGGAAGCCCCGTGCACCAGGGAAAGACCTCCCTCCCGAGAGCGCTGAATGACAGATGAGTTTTCCCTCATCGGGAAATACTTCATTTATGATGATGAAGGCCGCCTCTCCGTCCCCAACGGTGACGACTGCGCGGTCTTCGGCTGTCCGCCGGGCACAGAGACGGCTGTCACCACTGACTCCCTCGTCGAGGGAGTCCACTTCTTCAGGGACACCTCACCGGGATCGCTCGGGATCAAGGCAGCCGAGGTGAATCTCTCCGATCTCGCCGCCATGGGCGCCGAGCCATTCTGCATATTCCTCTCTCTTGTCCTTCCCTCCCCGGACGAGAGCTTTATCATTCCTTTCGCCGAGGCGCTCCGGTCAGATCTGAGTCGCCGCAATGCCTTCCTTGCGGGAGGCAATATGTCGAGAGGCCCACTCAGCATCACGGTGACAGCGCTCGGACGGCTGCCTCTGGGCACGGCTGTAAGAAGGGTCGGCGCAGCCGAGGGAGACATAATCGCGGCAACCGGAACCCTGGGGGCCGCGGCCCTCGCGGTGGAGGACACCATGAGCGGAAAGGTCACAGTCGACCGCCCCTCATGGGAGGAGGCGCGGAGGCGCCTTGAGCGGCCGGAGGCGAGGATCGAGGAAGGAATTGCCCTTAGGGGACTTGCGCACTCGATGCTCGACATCTCCGACGGGATCTCGTCAGACATCAGTCATCTTCTCCGCTGCGGGCTCGGCGCAGTGATAAACCTTGAGCAGCTCCCTTTCTCCCCGGCACTCTCGGCGCTTCCTGAGGAGCGGAAAATCGATCTTGCCGTCGCAGGCGGCGGAGACTACGAGCTCCTCCTGACCATGTCAGAGGAGAGCTTCAGGGAGGCAATTAAAATTCCGGTCCTCCAGAGGACCGGACTGACGCAGATTGGAAGAATTACCGGCTCGGGGAAGGCAGAGTATCTGCTCCGAGGCGTTCCCCGGGAAGTGCCTGACGGCTGGAACCATTTCAGGCACTGATCCGGGCAAGGCCTGGCTTTCAGGCAAATTTCAGGACGTCACTGAAATTTCCGGTCACGAGATCAGGGCCGAACTCTCCGATGTCGTGCCCGTAGTTGTAGCCGTAGGTAAGTCCGACAGACGACACACCGGCTGCCTTTGCCGCCAGGATATCGTTTGAGGAGTCGCCGACCATGACTGTCTCCCCGGGCTTCGCACCGAGCTTCTCCATGGCGTAGAGGATAGGAGCCGGGCTCGGCTTCTTCTCCTTTATGACGCCGCCGCCCAGGGTGAAGTCAAAGCACTCGAAGATCCCTGCGCTCCTGAGGAAGGGCTCGATGTAGGGCTGAGGCTTGTTGGTAACTATGCCGAGCTTCTTCCCGAGTTCCTTCAGCTTCCTTACGGTCTCCGCAACGCCGGGGAAGAGCTTGTAGTTCGCAGTGATCTGGCGCATGTACTCGTCAGAGTAGGCCTTTTTGAACTTTACGAACTCCTCCTCGCTGAAGTCAGAGTAGTCAGCGTCAAAGCTTCTCTTCATGGAGCGGAGCACCAGCTTGTCAAGGCCGTTTCCGACATAGCCCCTGACCTCGCTCTCGGGAGGATAGTCACGGCCGAGCGAGGAGAAGCTGTTTTTGATGCTGATGGCCATCTGCGGGACAGTGTCTGCCACGGTTCCGTCTATGTCAAAAAGGAAGCAGTTCATCAGCAGGCCCCTCCGAGTTTCTCACGCATTTCAGCGATTGCCCTGCCGTAGTCGTCCGCGCCGAAAATCGCGGAGCCTGCAACGAACATGTCGGCGCCTGCGTCAGCAATTTCCCTGATGTTCGAGGCCTTGACGCCGCCGTCGACCTCCAGACGGATATCGCGGCCAGAGTCATCGATCATCTTCCTAACCTCACGGAGCTTCCCTAGGGTTCCAGGGATGAAGCTCTGTCCGCCGAAGCCGGGATTCACCGACATCAGCATGATGATGTCGACTGTATCCATCTCATAGCGGAGCCACTCGGTCGAGGTGGCGGGATTGAGCACCAGCCCGCACTTGAGCCCGAAGCTCTTTATGAGTCGGAGCGTACGGTCAGGATGCTGCGAGGCCTCAGGATGAAAGGTGATATAGGAGGCGCCGGCCTCGGCGAACATAGAGACGAGCGGATCCACCGGCGATGTCATCAGATGGCAGTCAAGTGGGGCCTCAATGCCGCACTTTCTGAGAGCCTTCACAACGAGTGGTCCGATGGTGAGGTTCGGGACATAGTGGTTGTCCATGACGTCAACATGGATGACATCGGCACCGGCGCTGAGGACATTCCTGACCTCGTCCCCGAGCCTTGAGAAATCAGCCGAGAGGATGGAGGGAGCAATAAGATATTTCCTGGACACGGGATTTTCTCCTAGATGATCTGAGTTTTCAAAACTTCTGCCAAAAACTGCTGCAATTTTATAAAACACTGATAATTCGGCAAGTTACATAAATTTAAGCAATTTGTGGAACTCTTTTAACAAGTACAATGTACCAGCCTGCAGAATTCCGCTGTTCATATCAGAGTATATGCATAGCAGCGCAGGCTGCCGTTAAAAATCCGGATGTTCGCTTTACAAACAGTGCCGGAACCATTCTTAGTCTTAATTGATTTCAGCTCATCCGAAAACGACTTCTAACAGCATTGCACCTTAAAGACGCTTATGAAAAAGCTGAAGCGTCATTTTTCCGAACACAGCTGTAAAACTGAAACAGATGAGATTAAAGACTGACTTCTGAAAACAAGAGCCGCATAAGCGGCTCCCGTAAAACATGGCCTGATGGATTATTCCTTGGTAACCCACGCATCATGGGCAAGGCTCGTGGCCTTCTTCCTGGCGGCATCCGCGGATGCCCTGTCTGCGTAGGAGCCCATGTAGAGCTTGTAGCTGCGGCCTACCTTGACTATGCGGCAGGCCTCAGGGCACTTTGCCTTCATCTCGGTAAGCTTCTCGAAGTCAGAGGAGCTTGAGAGCTGTACAGTATATCTGCCGGCAGCTGAAGATGCCGCTGCTGCAGGCTTTGAGGACGCTGCAGACCTGCCGCCCTGCACCTCGGCAAAAGGCACAACCTGGCCTGCCTTGAGGGTAGAGGTTTTGCCGGACTCGGCCTTCTCGCGCCTTTCAGCCTCAGCCTTCCTTGCCGCATCGGAAACCTTTGCATCGGTCTTCTTCCCGGCTGCAGCCTGCTCCCTGGCCTTCTTCTCAGCCTCGGCTTTGCCCTTTGCATCAGCCTTGGCCTTCGACTCGTCCCTGGCCTTCTTCTCGGCATCGGCCTTGGCCTTTGCATCAGCCTTGGCCTTCGCCTCTTCCTGTGCCTTCTTCTCAGCCTCGGCCTTTGCCTTTGCCTTAGCCTCAGCCTCCTTTCTCGCTGCCTCGGCCTTCTGATCATCAGCAGATGAGCTCTTCTTCTCGGCACCATCATTGGGCTTTCTGAGCGGTGCTACATCAGACTCGGCAGGAAGCTCCTTGCCATGCGCGTCAGTGAGCGGAAGAGGCTGCTCCTTCTTCTGCTCGGGCGCTGCCGCAGGAGACTGCTGCGCTGCGCCCTGCTGCTCTGCAGCTGCAGGAGCTGGGGCAGGCTTCTCAGCGGATGCAGGCGCTGCTGCGGACTGAGAGGGAGATACGGGGTTCTCGGCGGCAGGAGCAGCGGCGGATGCAGAGGGAGCAGGCTTCGGCGCCTCTGCAGCAGGATTGGGCGTTTCAGCGGCAGCAGGTGTTTCAGCGGGCTTTGAAGGAGCCGGAGCTGCGGCAGGTGCGGGGGTCTGGGCGGCCGGAGCCTCCCCTGCATTGGACGAAGGTCCGGAAATCTTGGCCTGCTGTACTACAACAGGCTCCGGAGCCGGAGCTTTCTTCTCGCCGCCGGAGGTGAGAAGAGGGATAAGTATCGCGATCATTGCAATGGCAAGGAGCGCAGTCACGCAGATCAGGATAATCTTGGTCTTGTCTCTGCGCCTTTCAAGCCTGGAGCTGTCTCCGGGCTTTCTTTTTATCGGGGAATCAGCGCCGGGGACAATGCCCTCACCGAAGGCATCAGATTTTCCGTTCAAATTATCTGACATAACGTTACCTACCATTTTGACGATTTCACCGGGCAGAGGCCCGCACTTGGACACTACCTCGGCGATGACTTTGGGATCCGGCTTGTCCTTGCCGTTGCCGGCTCTGCTTAAATAATTCTCCGCAAGATACTTCTTCTCATCCTGCTTCAGGGCCTCAATCTCCATGACGCTGACAGCCGCGCGGCTCTTCTCGTCAAAGAGCTGCTGCACCGGAGCAGAGCCAGTGAGCATTATCGAAATGCTGCAAATGTCCTTGTAGGCTGCGAAGAACTCGAAAATCTCTGAGGCGAAGACCTGGCCGAGATAGTCAGCGGAGTCGATGACAATGAAGAATTTCTTTCCGGAGAAGTCAAGATACTGGCAGGTGCTGGTCAGCCTGTCCTGCGGATCGAAGATGGCAGGAGGGAAAAGCCCCTTGACGACCATCTCCCTGGCCCGCGCGGGATCATCCCCGGGGTGGCACTCGCAGTAGACGGTCTGGATGCCCTGGGCCTGGAGGTCACCGATTACCATTTCGGAAATCACGGTGCGGCCGCTTCCATGCTCGCCCAGGAGGTAAATCATCGAGCTGGCTGTTCTGACCTTCTCGTCAATTTTATTTGCCAGCAGACGCTGGCTGGCTATAATCAGCATTTTTTCCTCAGATCCTCAATGGCACGGCTGACAAGCTCTGCCGGAATATCATCAAGAACACCCGCATGTCCGATCCCGTCCGGAATCACGTAGCGGATCCTGCCGTTCCGGACTTTCTTGTCGTGGATCATGTTCTCATAGAAAATGTCATAGTTCATGTCGGCAGGGACCTGCACAGGAAGCGACGCGCGCTCAAGAAGCGCGGTTATCCGCCTGAACTCGTCCTCGCTCATCCTGCCGAGGTATACGGCAACCCTCGCGGCGCAGACCATGCCTGCCGCAACGCCCTCACCGTGAAGCCAGACCCCGTAGCCCTCATGGCACTCGATGGCATGCCCGAAGGTGTGCCCTAGGTTCAGGAGTGCCCTCACTCCGCTCTCCCGCTCATCCTCATGCACGACCTCGGCCTTGATTGAGCAGCAGGTCTTTATGGTCCTCACGAGGCTCTCCTCGTCGAGGCTCATGATACTGTCCATGCTGTCCTCAAGGAAGCGGAAGAAGTCAGAATCCCACATGATGCCGTACTTGATGACCTCGGCAAGCCCGGCGGAGAGCTGGCGGCGGTCGAGAGTCCTGAGCGTATCAGTGTCTATAACAACGGATTTAGGCTGATGGAACGCGCCGATCATGTTCTTCCCGAGAGGATGGTTCACTCCGGTCTTGCCTCCTACGGAGGAGTCGACATGGGCAAGGAGGGTTGTCGCGCACTGGATGAAGTCAACGCCCCGCTGGTAGCAGGCTGCCGCGAAGCCGGTCATGTCGCCGACAACGCCGCCGCCGAGCGCTACCAGGGTTACATCGCGTCCGGCATCGTTCCTGAGGAGGGCCGTTATGATGCTCTCGATGCCGTCAAGGTTCTTGTACTGCTCACCGTCCTTCAGGATGACTGAGTGGACATTGAAGCCTGAAAGGGTCTTCTCGAGCTTTTCAAGATAAAGAGGGGCCACGGTCTCGTTGGAGACAATCATCACGTCCCTGCCCCTTACATACGGGGCAAAGCAGTCAGCGGCGGATATGAGGCCGCTTCCGATGAAAATCGGATATGATCTGCTCCCGAGATCTACTTTCAGCTGTTCCATCAGTTACTCCGAAATTCCTTAGCTATGAAGGCCGCGATCTCCCTCGGAGAATGGCCGTCAGTCAGGATCCTGCAGTCAGCGCACTCCTCATAGAGGGGCTTGCGCTTCTCATAAATCGTGCCGAGCACCTCGGCTCTGTTCTGCCCTTTGAGTAGGGGCCTGGAGTCGCTTTTAGCGGTCCTTTCAGCCTGCTCGCCGACTGAGGTTTCTAGAAAAACGACGAAGCAGTCGCGCTTCAGCAGCTTTCGGGTATTGGCGGACAAAACAGCACCGCCTCCGGTCGCGAGCACGATTCCCTCTCCGGACACCAGGTCCTTTATGGTGCTCTCCTCCCTTGCGCGGAAGCCCGTCTCGCCCTCCGCCTCGAATATATACGGAATTGACGCGCCTGCGTTCTTCTCTATCTGCTCATCGGAATCGACAAACTGCTTGCCGAGTACGGAGGCAAGTATTTTTCCGACTGTGCTCTTTCCGGCCCCCATTGGCCCGATCAGAACAATGACGCTGTTTTCACGCATAAATCACTCCGGGTTACACGTGCATTATAAGCTAAACAGGCTCTGAATCACAAAATTTAAGGAAAGAACGGACGGGACGGGGATATGCCCCGGCGGAAGGAATTTCAAAGACGAAAAAGGGGGCCGGAGCCCCCTTCTGATTCACCTGAACTGCTTAGTATCAGCGCTTGATCTCTACAATCTTCGGAGTTACGAAGATCAGGAGCTCCTGGCGGCGGCTGTCGTCGCGGGTGTACTTGAAGAGACGTCCGAGATAAGGGATATCGCCGAGGATAGGCACCTTGCTGACGGACTTGGTGATCTGCTGCTGGTAGATTCCGCCGAGAACGATGGTCTCGCCGTTGCCGACCAGAACCTGAGTCTCAACCCTCTTGGTGTTGATTTCCTGAGCGGTACCGGTACCGGTTGCAACCGTATCACCCGGGGTGTCCTGAGTTACCTTCAGGTCAAGGATAATGGAGTTATCCGGAGTGATCTGAGGGGTAACCTCAAGTCCGAGAACTGCTTCCTTCCAGTCAACGGAGGTTGCGCCTGATGAGGTGCTTACGTTGGTCGGGATTTCGGTACCCTGCTGGATCTTGGCAGCCTTCTGGTTGGAGGTGGTTACGCGCGGTGAGGAGATAATCTCGCCCTTGGACTCAGTCTCGAGTGCGGAGAGGTACATATCAAGCAGGTCATCGCCGAACCACTTGCCGATCTCAATGCCGATACCCTGGGTTGCGATAGGCAGCGCAGTGTTGACATGAGCAGAATAGTGTCCGGTGCTTGCGAAGTTGCCGTAAGGATCCTCACCACTGCCGGTACCGTTAGCAGGGAGTGAGTTCGAAGTCGGGGAGAAGCCCTTCTTCGAGCTTGCGCCGCTGGTGCGGGAGTAAGACCAGTTGATGCCGAGCTCGTCGGTGGAGGCATTGTTGATGGAGACAATTCTTGCCTCAATCTGAACCTGCTTGACAGGAACATCGAGACGCTCGACGAGGTCGATTATGCGGTCGACGTTGTCAGGAAGGTCCTTGACAATGAGGGTGTTGGTTCTCGCGTCAACTGCTACCGAGCCACGGGGTGAAAGGATTGACTGGTTGGCAGCGTCATTCCTGCCCTCGTCGTTGGCGACACCGCGGGAAAGTCCGCCGATGAGGGTAGCAAGATCGGAAGCCTTGGCATAGTTGACCTGGATGAACTCAGTGGTCAGCGGAGCGAGCTCCTCAACCTTCTTCTTGCCCTCAAGCTTGGTCTTCTCGAGGTTTGCAAGCTCCTCTGCCTTAGCGACAAGGAGGATATTGCCCTCAAGGCGCTTGTCAAGTCCCTTTACGCGGAGAACAGTCTCAAGGGCCTGCTCCCAGGGCACATTGTCAAGGCGGAGGGTGATGTTGCCGGTTACAGAGTCAGTCGTGACCAGGTTGAAGTTGTTGAAGTCAGCCAGGATCTGCAGCACGGAGCGAATGGAAATCTCCTGGAAGTTAAGGGAGATGGGCTTGCCGGTGTACTTAGGCAGCTCTTCCTGCTTCTCGATCTGCTTGTTGACGCTGATCACAACCTGACGGCCGTTCTGGTTGTACTTGTAGTCAACCTTTCCGTCGTAGGTGATGTCAACGATGGCATTGCCGCCCTCACGGGTGACTCTTACCTTCTTAAGCGGAGTGCCGAAGTCAGAAAGGTCCATGGTGGTGAGCTGGTTGGCCTGGACATCAGTCGAGTGGAAGGTCGCGATCAGGTGGTTTCCGCGCGGATGAACATCAACGGCAGCGGAGTTGTTGTCGAGGGAAACTGCGACAACGCCGCCGTCAGTGCTGCGTTTCTGGAAATCAACCTTGGTAACGGTGTTGATTGAGGAAGAGGAGCCTGCTGCAGAGGGAAGCACGCTGGGAGTAGCGTTCATCTTGGCAGCGGTGACCTTGCCGCTCTCGCCTACCATGACCCTGAGGGAGTTGCCCTGCTGGGAGATCTGGTAAGGCTTGAGCTCCTCAAGTCCGACGTTGATGAGAAGGTTGTCGCCGATGTTTGCGACGTCAATCTTCTTTACGCCGTGACGGAGAACCTCGACGGTGTTGCGTGCAAGCCCTGATTCTGAATCCGGGATCTCGAGCACCAGCTCGTCCGGATGATATCTGAGCTTGTCGGTATAGTTGCCAACCTGACCGTCAAAGACAAAGTCAAGACTGATCTGGTTTGCGTAGCTTGTATTGATCTTAACGTTCTGAAGCTTCGCCGCCTCAGCCGGTACACAAGCACCAGCAAGTGTTGCAACAGCAACGATAAGACCTATTTTGGATTTGTGAAATTTCATAATAATTCCTGCTTGCTAATTCCGCTTGTCTGCCACATTAAGTTCAATCTTAGTGCTCTTCTTCTTGTAACAGCCCGGCTTCTCCTGAACGTACTCGTCAAGTTGAATAGCCTCAGGTGTTATCGCAGTTACCTGGCCCATGTTGAGACCCATGTAGCTGCCTACCTTGACCTTCTGGTTCTGGACTGAATGGGCTCCCACCTGGACGATGCCCCACAGCTGGCCGGCTCCGTCCTTGTAAGTTCCCTTCATGATCAGATTGTCAAGAGAGTAGTGCTCGAGCGAGTCCTTGACCGTTCTTGAGACAAGAGCGGTAATGTCGTCGCATCCTTCCTCATGGAAGCTCTGGGTAATCTGAGGAAGCTCTGCGCGGGGCCTTACGAACGGCGAGCGATCAGTCGCCGGGGTAAAGGACGCAGGCACATAGTCATTCACTACAGGAAGCTCCGGAATCTGGGGATGGGGCCTGTTTCCGACCTCAACCACAAACTGCTGCAGATCTTCCGTTCCGCCGCAGGCCGTAAGCAGGGCTGCGGACACGCATGATGCGACAAGAACTGAAAGTTTACGCATCTTCATTCCGTTCATCTTGCACCCCCGGCCTTATTGTTAGCCTTCTTGTTATCAACCGGCTGGTTGTAACGGTAAGTCTTGGCGACCATGTGCATTGCAAGCTGATCGGCATCCTTCGGAAGAGCTCCGTTGGGTCCGGTCTGGACAACTCCGCCCTTTCCGTTGGCATGGGTCAGCTGGAACTGGGTGATGGCGACAATACGCTTGATCTTACCAATTTCCTCGACGAACTTTCCGAGCTGGGCATACTCACCTACAACGCTGATCTCCATAGGAAGAACAGTATAGTCGTCAAGCTTCTGCTCAGGATCCCACTTGATAACCTCGATCTTCAGGCCGTGATCCATGGCCCTGAAGCTTACGTCATCAAGGAGGGTTGCAATGTCATCGGTGTTAGGAAGCTGCTGGAGCTGCTTCTTGAGCTGGCTCTGAAGCTTTCTGTTCTGTGCGCGGTAGTCCTCGAGACTTGCGGCCTCCATGGCCTTCTTCTCGTAGTCCGCCTTGAGGCTGACCTCCTGCTGTCTCCGACTGTCAAGCTGCTCGTACTGATCTGCGAATACCAGGAGATATCCGGCTGCGACGACCAGGGCAACAATCAGCAGGCAGGCTACAAACTTCACGCTGCCAGGCAGACTGCCCGGATCGCGGAAATTAAGCTCACTTAAGTTCATTAGCGGCCTCCCTTCTTATTGTTCTTCTTCTCAAGGCTCTTCTGCGCCTCAACCATTGCGTTGGACACAAAGGAAAGGCCGAAGTTGCTGAGAGTCATGGTCGACTTGGAATCGTTCTGCTTGTCCTCCCTGATTGAGGAAATCTGGACGTTGCCGTAGCGGCCCTTGCTCTCGACATCAATGTTGCGGTACATCTCGGAGACACGTGCGAGAGTCTCGGTAAGACCTTCAACGGAGATCTTGATTCCGTCGAAATCAATCTTGTCGAGGTAAATGCCGTTTGCAACGAGGGTCGGGAAGTCGCTGAAGATATTGACCACGGTACTGCGGCTCTGCTGCAGCTGCTCAATGAGCTTCATGCGGTTGATCATCTCGTCCCTTTCCTTCTTCAGTTTCTCGATCTCGTTGATCTTGTCCTGGAGGAGGCTGATCTGGGAATTAAGATACCGGTTTCTTTCGTTCTGGTTGTCAATCTGGGCATTGAGCATGGTCCAGATGCCGCCGTCAATGAGGGCACCGACAACAGCGAAGGCAATTGCCATAACAAAGAAGTTATGGGTCTTCTGCTTAGCCTCTGCCGCTCTCCAGTCAACCAGGTTGATGTTGGGCGACTCATTGTCGAAGCTTCTGAGGGCAAGTCCGAGTGCGGTCATGTACTTGGCACCGTGCTGGACATACTCGGTTCTGAGCTTCGGGTTCAGATCGAACGGATCAGGAACGATGGTCTCGGTCTTCAGAGCCTCGATGAAGGCCTGCTGAAGTCCCGGGATAAGGCTTGAGCCGCCGGTCAGAACAAAGAGGGAGACCTTGCTCTGCTGGATCCTTACCGCCTGGGCAATCTGCTTGGTGATGGAGGCGATGTACGGCATGGTGACATCCTCCTCAACCTCGGGAGGAAGACGGGACTGGGTCTTCGCTCTCTCCGCCTCGGCTGCAGGATAGCCGGTCTTTGCTGCTATTCTCTTGTCATAAACAGCACCCGAGAGGGTGGGGATTGACTTTGTTGAGGTAATCCTTCCGTTCTCGAGGAAAATGATGTCGGTCTCGGAAGCTCCGAAGTCAACGATTGCTGCGGTGGGCGGCAGGTTTGCTCCGGACGGATCAGGGTTCAGCTTGGGAACCAGTGCCATGACAGCACGGGCAAGCGCGTAGTAGCCTACGTCGACGACCTTGACCTCATAACCGCACTGCGCCATGACCTCGCTGCGGTCAAGTACGCTCTCTCCGCGGGCTGCAGTGACGAGAACATCATTCTGGTCCGAATCACTGTTATTGGGACCTAAAATACCGTAATCAAGAGCGATGCTTGTATTCTGGAACGGAATCAGCTGTTCAGACTGAGCCTGTACCTGATCACCAAGTTCCTTGTCGCTGTCGATGTCCCTGGGCAGTGTGATTGTTCTGGTAACCACATCATTTCCGGAGACAGCAGTTGCAACATACTTACCTCGCGATGCGATACTGCGGCTGAGCTGGGCCAGAGCCTGCTCGACTCTCTCCTTGTCCTGAATCTTCCCGTTGACTACCGCGCCTTTAGGGCACGCTACCTCAACGGCAGAATCGATCTGGAAAGAGCCTTTTCTGCCGGATATCGCAACAGCCTTGATGGTTTGGCTACCAAAATCGACGCCGATTAGCTGGTAGGTTTTACCCTGTTTTTTTCCAAACATAAGTGCATCCGTGCTGTTAGTGACTTAAAACTAAATTTCCCTGA